>ERZ791903.678-NODE-678-length-42494-cov-8.603525_pt1 | contig 42494 bp, 48 predicted proteins | sample MGYA00510148_ERZ791903 | MGnify/ENA primary metagenome ERZ791903 (study PRJEB30046, sample SAMN00792080) | human gut metagenome | study: EMG produced TPA metagenomics assembly of the A metagenome-wide association study of gut microbiota in type 2...
TGTTTTTTGTGCAACTACATTTTACCACAAGGGTTCGCTATGGATTTTTAAGTGTGTCAACTTAATTATACAATCCGCCGAAATATATGTTATTGAGATAGGGCTGACAAAACTGCTAAACAATCAATTTGAATAATAAATATATTTGCTACTTATAATGTATATATTTCTATGTATCTCGGAAGTAATCCGGAACCTATAGATGAACAAAAACGGATCGCGAGTATGTTAAAGAGAGAAAATAGAACTATGAATATAAAATTTTTTGACGCTGCAAGCAAAAATTGCTGGTGTAATTTTTAGGTTTATAATATTTATTTATTCATATTCATGTATTTCTTGTAATAGGAGATGCATATAAAATGCCGAAATACTACGTTTTTAGAATCAATTATGAAGAGTCATGGCAGCCACTTGTTAGATCCGCTATTGATAAAGGTGAACTTCGTCAAGGATGGGGAATGCAGCAGGGAACAGACAGCTTGAGGGTTGATCAAGATGAATCTGCGTTTTTGAAAGCATGGGATAAAATATGGCCAGGTAGTGAGATATCGTATTGTAAACGAAAATATAGTTCACTTAGCAAAATGTTGGATTTTAACAATGGTGATATTATTGTTGTCCCTAAAGCACCAGATTGGCGACAATTTTTAATCCTTACTGTAAATGGATCATATCGGTTTGATGATGATTTAAATTCTAAATTTAACAATGGTGATGATTTCCGCCATATTATTCCTGTGGAATATAAAAAAACTGTTGGTTATGACTATTCTGATGATAGCCGGAAAATAGTCAAAAAATTTGGTGCTTATCGATCTCCAATCAACAGTGTATATGATAAAAAATTTCAAAATGCAATTAATACGTTATTGCAAGATTCTAATAAGAATTTAACAACATCCTAAGATGAACTAGCAGCATTAGGGTTGGAGGATTCTCAACCCTTTAAAGACTTAAAAAAATGGATTCCCAATACAATTAATAATTGGGGAGCAGATAAATTAGAAAAGTTAATTCAATCGTTGTTCGAAAAAAATGGTTTTACACTCATCAAAAGAAATCGGCATAATAACAAAGGTGGCGATATTGATTTAGTGTTTGCTATGCCATCTGTTCCACTTTTAGATGGTATTTTAGAAGATACACCTTTTCCTCAAGTCTGGATTCAAGCTAAAAACAAACGAGGCCATGATGCTAATGCAATAGATGGAATTAAACAACTGATAGAACAGAAAAGGACTGATAATTTATCAGCTATTTGCATATTGATTAATACAACAGACTGTTTTGACAAGGAAGCCAAAATGATGGCTGAATCACATGATATTATTCTTATTAATGGGACACAGTTTGCAAGATTGATTTTAAAATATGGTATTGAAGATTGTCTTGCTTGAGCAATTTGATTAATACTTTTGTGAGCAATCTTATGTTTAAAATTTTATAGGGAACATTTTGTTATGTTTATGATTATTTCTCCACATCCACTGTCACACCCGATTTGAATTCTACGGTACAGCTATCCTCAAACACCGTAATGGTTTTAATTAGCTGCCGGACGAGGTAATCATCAAACTGGGTGATGGCAGTGGATGTTGTTTTTAGGAATGTAGCCATATTTTCTATACGGCTGCGGATTTCATCCTGATTGGCATTTTTCGCCAGCGCTTGCTGTTTTTGTTCGCGCAGGTGGTAGATTTCTTCGGCAACATCGTCGTAGCCAGCCTTGGAACTTGCCAGCTTTACAAGCTGTGTTTGTAATTCTTCCAGCCGGATATCGATAGCTGCCAATGTTTTATCATTGTTATGGCTGAGAACGGTTTCAATATTATGCTGCAGCATGGTAAGAAAATCCTTCTTCTCGCATAGCACCTGATTGATGGCCGTTAGGCAGACCTGCTCGAGTGCAGATTCAGATATGGTGCGGGCATCGCATTTACCAGTATTGTCTACTCGATTGACACAGCGCCAGACGATGGATTTCTTTCCTCGATTGTTCCAGTGTATCCGGCGGAATATCTCGCCACATTTACCACAGCGTATCCGTTGGGAAAAACAATGGTTGCTGCTGTAGGTCAACTTCCTCCCGTTTTTCAAGTGAATAGAACTTCGCCGTACCATTTCTTCCTGCACCTGCAGAAATATGTCGCGGGGGATAATGGCTTCATGGTTATCTTTTACATAATACTGTGGCATGATGCCAGTATTCTTGACGCGCTTTTTGGTAAGGAAATCCACCGTATAGGTTTTTTGCAAGAGGGCATCACCCATATATTTTTCATTTTGCAAAATCTGTCTGATATTACTGTCTCGCCATTTGGTGTGACCAGCACCGTTTTTTAACCCGTCCGCTGTTAAATTGCGGGCGATTTTTAGCATACTGGCACATTCAAGGTATTCCCGGTAAATGCGTTTTACGATTTCTGCTTCCTCCGGAACTATGACCATGTGTTTATTTTCATCCTTGGCATACCCAAGAAAATGATTGCAGTTGATTTGTACTTCATTGCAGTTGATTTGTACTTCACCCCGTTGGTAGCGGTACTGCAGGCCCAGCTTCACATTCTGGCTTAGGGATTGGCTTTCTTGCTGGGCTAGGGATGCCATAATAGTAAGCAGCACCTCGCCTTTAGAGTCCATCGTATTAATATTTTCCTTCTTAAAAAAGACGGGAATGTGCTTGTTCTTTAACTGCCGGATGTATTTTAGGCAGTCCAGCGTGTTGCGGGAAAATCGACTGATGGATTTGGTAATAATCATATCAATCGTACCTGCCATGCAATCTTCGATCATGCGATTAAATTCATCCCGCTTTTTGGTATTGGTACCGGATATCCCATCATCAGCATAAATTCCAGCCAGTTTCCAATCCGGATGATTGTGAATGTAGGTGGTGTAGTGCTCAATTTGCGTTTCGTAGCTGGTGGCCTGCTCGTCGTTGTCGGTAGAAACCCGGCAATAAGCAGCCACACGACATTTTGGTTTTTCTTCAGTATGGTTTCGGTGTAGATAGGTTCGTGCCGGAATGATTGTGACATTCCGCGTCTGTAATTCCATGTATGGATTCCTCACTTTCTATTAAACTGTATGCATATTCAGCTTGCTGAAATGGATCAGTATAGGTTTGCGTTTTTTCTGCAAGGGAGAAGGTGGTGGGGTATAGAACCGGTGACGCTTTTTTAGGTTCCCGGATACGTCCCAACTTTTTGGCCCGGTTGGTGATTTCCTTTTGTGCAGCAGTAAACGTATCGGCATCAATAATAGCCGGATAATAATCATCCCCGATATAGTGCGTCGTTTGCAGGATATGGTGAATGCTACTGTGGGAAACGTGGATCGCTGCTTCTTTCGCAGCCGTAGTCAGAGCAGCCCCGGCAAGATAAGATTGGAACAGCACTCGTATTTTTTCGGCTTCCTCCACATCCACTATTGCTTTGCCATTTTTAATCCGGTACCCAAACGGTGTATGGCTCATAGCTTACACCAGCCTTTCCCGTAGCGTAATGCCGCATTTTAGCTTAAAGCCGATGTTCGTTCGAGAGTAGACCAGAATTTGTTCTACAAATTGTTGGAATACTGCTTCGTCAAAGCCCGTTAGCATTTTCGCCTTACAAGTATACTGCAGTAATTCTCTCGTTTCATGGACCGTTTTATTATCATCATTCAAAAAATCTACAAGGGAATCTTTTTGGTGCTGCCATTGTTCAGCTTCCTGCAGTAGCTCGTTATTTCCTTTCTGGTACATCGCAGGCTCTAGATATTTTTTTGTCAGCAGGTACGCCAGTGTTTTTTGATGCTCGGCATTTTCCGCCAGCTTTGTGTCTAAATCTTGAATGACGGTGATGCTGTCGTTCGAATGGAGGGTACGCAAACTAGCAAGCAGCGGTTTTAAAACAAAGGCATGACCAAAGATGAGCTTATTCATCATCGTAACAAAGGCATATTCCAGTGCCGTTTCTTTGATGTATTTTAACGAGCATTTTGTGGCATCTGCTACATGGGTGGCGCAGCACCAAGCTATATAGGAATTGCGACCGCCTTGGATCCGCCGCTTGAAGGTAGCACCACATTGATGACATCGAATGACACCAGAAAACGGATAACGGTTCTGGTACTTTTTATTCTGTGGCAGCGCACCTTTTTCTTTGCCACGCTGCCGGATGACCTGCTGGGCCGCTTCAAATATGTCCTTGGTGATGATAGCTTCGTGGTGGTGTTCCACCCGGTATTTATCTTTCTCACCATGGTTATGATGACGATTAAAATGTGAATCGGTATAGGTTTTCTGGAAAATAGCATCCCCAGTGTAATTCTCGTTTTTCAATATGCCGCGAATGGTTGTTGCAGTCCAATGGGTACCGCGTTTAGCCGGAATTTTCTTTGCATTTAATTCCTTGGCAATGGCATCCGTGCCAATACCGGCGAGTGTTTGATCAAACATAGCTTTTACAATTGTAGCTTGCTCCGGCTGCAGCACCAGTTTTCCCTCTATTACATCATACCCATATGGGGCGTAAGCAAGTTTAAAGGTGCCATTTTGGAAACGGCGCTGTATGGACCAGGTGCTGTTTTCGGCAATCGATACCGATTCATTTTCCGCTAGGCCGCTTAGAATCGATAGCATGAGCTCGCTTTCCATCGATCCGGTATTCAGGTTTTCCTTTTCAAAATAAATATAAACGGTATGCTCCAGTAATTTACGGACCAGTTCCAGACAATCGGTGGTATTGCGGGCAAACCGGCTGATAGACTTTGTCACAATGAAGTCTATTTTTTTATGCTCGCAATCATCTATCAGGCGGAGTAGGGCCGGACGCTTTTCTTTTTTCGTGCCGGTAATGCCTTCATCATAATAAATACCGGCAAACTCCCAGTCCGGATTTGCTGTAATGTAGCTTTCATAGTGCTTTCGTTGTGTGGCAAGGCTGACTAATTGCTCCTCACTATCAGTGGATACCCGGCAGTAGGCCGCTACCCGCAGCTTATGTTTTGGTGTAGGAAATACAAGCTGGCCTCCGATTTTTGTCACCGTTTTCATGGATTTTCACCTCCTTGTAGTGTGACATAGTACCTCTATATGCCGGATATATCAAGGAATAGAGGGCAATATAGCCGCTAATACCGGTGAAAATGTTTTTCGGTTTACTGCCGTTATTTTGGAAAATTCATTAGCAGAAAGCAGGCCTTTATGGAATAGGGACTGCAGTATGTGTTGGGCACGGACATAATCGACTTCGTGCTGCAGTTGTTCCTGTGATATTGACCTTGCTTCGGCTTGTAGCTTATTTGCTTCGAGTGTATGGTTGCTTAGTTGTTCGTTCATGGCAAATCATCTCCTTACAGATAGGCCATGAAATAGGGGAAAGTAAACCTATTTTGTTAGCCCTTATATCTGTAGTCGATGAAATAAGCTGCTATTCGAACCCAAGACATAAAAAAAAGACCTGCCAGAGTGATGAGACTCCAGCAGGTCCATGGTATATATTCTTATTTTATTTTCGCAGCTGCTTCAATGCTTCCTGCAGCCGATCCGGTATGGGAAGTCCCATCCGTGCGGCATTTTCCACAATGGAAAGTCCCTCGTTGGACAGATAGAACAAGATGGTGGCAGTCCGCAAGGCGCTGCCGGAACCGAGCATTGTCTCATCCAGCGTATGGGCCACACCGACGAGCACAAAAAGAAGCACCTTCCGGCAGATGCCCATAAAGCCGATCTCACTGGATAGCTGCCGTTCCCGGCAGGCACATAATACACCGGTAACATAATCCAGACAGACGAATGTCAGCAGGGCATAGAGCAGATTGTCAAAGCCGCCGATGAACCATCCCAGCCAGGCACCGATCACCGCACACCCGATTCGTATTTCATTTCATGTCATTCGCATCACCCCGCCAGGGTAGCCTTGATTTCCAGATACTGGTCCCCGTATTTCACATTATCGATAAACTGGATGTTATACTTCTGCCCGCGGAACTTAATGTTCCATTTTTCCGAGATATCCGAGCGGTATCGGATAACAAATGACACATCCTTTTCCAGATGGACGGCTGCGGCAAAAAAATACTCCCCGCCGTGGATATTGGTTACCTTGGCCCAGGTACTGCCCTTGCTGACCAGCGTGGTATCATACCCGCCCTGCCCATCAGAGACATTCTCCTCCACCATAAACTCAATCCGCTGCTTCATTGCCCCGATATCCATCAGAACACCTCATCCCGATAGGAAAACAGCATGGCCCTCATGAGCTTGATCATGGCATCGAAGTCCGCCGTATCCCGGTTCTCATACAGATAGGCCACACCATACAAAATGGCTGTCTTGATGTCCTCTGGCAATGTCGTGTAGTCGCTTAGCGGATGGCGCAGTACATTTTCCACCGTCGTCGTGGAGGACTGGATCAGGCTGTCGATCAAGGCATCCTCTACATCGTTATCAATACGCAGGTATAATTTAGCTTCATCCCGTGTTACTGCCATGCTGCCACCCTCCTTCTGTTATTTGCTGGCCTGCTTGAGTGTCTTGATGGCTTCCGGCAGAACAATTTTGGCATCGACACGCTGAGAGCCGAGAAAGCCGACCTGACCGGTAACCGCGTATAATTCGTTCAAACGCTTAAAGGTGCGGCCCTGCCTGTCGGCAATCCAGTAGTAGGAGAAGTCCCCGAACAGCACCGTCTTGGCATCAGCTGCCATCTGCGGCATATACCGGCTGGTGACGACAGGGCAGTTCAGAATCTTATCCGGCACATCGGCACTGACGGAAGGCTGCCAGATATACTGGCCCTGCGTATCTTTCAGCTTCCGGATGGCCTTGACAGTGCTTTCATGCAGCAGCAATGTAGCCGACTTGCGGTACGGCTCACGAAGCGAATAGTACAATTCGATCAAATCGTCGAAGGTAATCGCCGTAGCAGAGGCGGCAGTCGAGCCATCCGAAGCACCGGCGGCATCAACGAGGATGCCGGACGGACGATCCGTTCCGGTGCCGGTGAGGAAGGCTTCTTCTTCGGCATTGCCAAGCCTTCTGGCAAACTCCTGCGCCATGTATCCTTCCAGGTCGAAGGCAGAATCGTTCAACAGTTCTTCGGATACCTTGACGAGCGTACCCAGTTTATGCGCCCCGATGGACACCTGACCGAAGGTGGTGTTGCTTTCGGTGTAGGCGGCTTCTTCATCCGTCCATGCAGCGGTTCCTTCGCTGGCAACGACCGGAATCTTATGGTCGCCGCTTGCAGTCTGGATCACATGGGCAAGGGAGCGCAGCACATTTTCCTCGGCCAGCATCTGGATCAGCGTCCGTTCGAACTCGTCCGGTACGAGGTAGCCGCCTTGGGGATCGGCCCCTTCCTTTAAGGTGTTGCGGATTTCCGGACGGGACTTGCCGCGCATGCTGTCCCAAAATGCGGGTGCATAGGCATCACTGAACCTGCCATGCTTCATTGTATCTTGTTTTGCAGGCTTGTTGACGATAGCGGTTGAAGTCGGTTTGCTTAATTCGAGATCAATGGCAGCCTGCGTCTTCAGTCGGTCGATTTCCTTGCCCAGTGCCATGACATCGGTTTCCATCTTGTCATAGGTGGCAGCATCTTCGGTGGAAAGCGTGTCACCGGCTGCCTGCTTTTCATCCAGAAAGGCCTTGGCCTGTTCCCAGATGTTGGCGCGTTTTTCCTGTAGTTCTAATAATTTACTCATATTGGTACCTCCATTTAATGTGTTAAGAGCGACAGCCGCTGCTGCATCGACGCTACGGATATAGTTGTTTTGTTTGCTGCCGGTGTTGGCTTGGTCTGCTTGGCGATGGCCTTATTGAGTAATGCATTGGTGACCTGCCGCCGGGAAAAGGAATAGCTTCCCATACTGGCAGCATCATGCATTTGTTTACTATCACTATCGGTTAAGATGTTGTCGGCAAAACCAAGCTCGATTGCTTTTCCTGCATTCATCCAGGTCTCGGCATCCATCAGATGGGATAATTGGGTGCGGGAGAGTCCGGTCTTTAATTCATAGGCATTGATAATGGATTCCTTGACCTCGGATAACATGGAAATGGCCCGTTCCATTTCATCGGTGTCGCCCATGGCGATCGTGAACGGATTGTGGATCATCATCAGCGCAGTCGGTGCCATATTGACGGTCGTGCCTGCCATGGCAATCACGGAGGCTGCCGAAGCCGCAATCCCGTCGATATTGACGTGGACCTGTCCGGTATAATCCATCAGCATGGCATAGATCTGGCTGGCCGCTACGCAGTCGCCGCCGGGCGAGTTCAGCCACAAGGTGACATTGCCCTGCCCAGATGCCAGCTCGTTTTTAAACAGCTTCGGCGTTATCTCGTCATCAAACCAGCTTTCTTCGGCAATGGTGCCGTCAATGGTAAGGATGCGTCCGGCATCGTCATCGGTATTCCAGTTCCAGAATTTCTTCATGGTTTTTTCCCCTCGCTTTCAGTATAAAATTTTCCTGCCTGGTCCAGCGGCAGCATATTACCGTTGACCAGATACGTATCGCCGCCCTGCTCGGCAGAAATACGGTTCATATCCTCAAGCTCCCGGATGTCGTTGGCGGATAGCCAACCGTTCTGCCTGCCGATGGCATACCCGTTCATGCGGCTCTGGTAGTCACCGCGCAGCAGGCCGTCCACATTAAACTTCGTAAAGACCTGCGAGCGCTCCGACGGCAATACCAACTGCTGGTTCATGGCCTGTTCCCAGCGGACGCACCAAGGATTGAGGGTATATTTGACAAATTCCAGCGACTGCTGCTCGATATTGGAGAAGGTGGACTTTTCCAGATCCCCGACCATATGCGGCGGCACCCGGAAGATACGGGCGATTTCGTCGATCTGGAACTTCCGTGTTTCAAGAAACTGCGCCTGATCCGGCGGGATGGATAACTGCTGGAAGGTCATGCCTTCCTCCAATACGGCCACATTGTGCCGGTTCGTGCCGGAAAATTGGGCATGCCAGCTTTCCCGCAGTTTGACCGGATCTTTCACGATGCCCGGATGTTCTAAGATGCCGCCCGGTGTAGCACCGTTGGCAAAGAATAACGCACCGTACTGCTCGGCTGCCAGCGACATACCGATGGCGTTCTTGGCCATGGCGATCGGACTGTAACCGATGAGTCCGTCAAACCCAAGCCCCGGAACATGCAGCACCTCGTCCTGCGACAGGACAATCTGCTGACAGCGGTTATCTGCACCGAACTCGTCCGAGTCCTTGGAGTAGGTGTAGATAAGCTGGCCGTTCGCTGCCCGGCTGACATCCATCTTGCTGGGCAGCAGCGGGTACAGTGCAATCGGCTGCCCGGTGCCGTTCCGGATGATCTGTGCATAGGCATTGCCCCACAAGAGAAGATGACTCATGAGCGTTTCCCGGAAGATAAAGCTCGTCATTTCCGGATTGGGAGCATTATGGAGAAGGTTGTACAACGGATGATTGATGGCCTTTTCCTTGCCGCCATCCGGTGTGTAACGATACATGTTAAGCGGCAGTCCTGCGATAGCTTCGGACAACACCCGGACGCAAGCATAAACTGCTGTTGTCTGCATAGCTGTCCGTTCCGTCACCACATTTCCGGAGGAGGTCGGGCCGAACAGGAACGTAAAGGCCGTAGACAGGTAGTTTTTCGGCTTGTCGCGCGAACGAAACAGTTTGCTAAAAATTTTCATAAAAATTTTTCCTTTCCACTAGACATTCTGTTTTACGTATGTTATTATACATATGTAAAACAAAGCATGTAAATATACGTGCGTGAATTAACTAGTTTAAGAAGGGGGATTCATAATGTCAAAAGCAAAATATGATGATTTTCTTACTCAAAACCCAAACTGCAGTAAATTTAAGGGGAATACGGACGCAATAGCAATCTTTGATCTGCTCAATGAGGACACAACGATCATTAACACAATTGCAGCATGCCAACACAATCAACCTGCCTTTACTGCATGTGCCTTGCCAATTGAACACTTGATGGACAATAAGGCTAACCCTACTATTGACTTGAATGATAAGTTCACACGGACTGTTATTGGACGTATGCTTAAGACGATATTAGCACCGTTTGGATTTGAGCCTACAAAACAAAAGGATCTCCCCAAAACGCTTGGTGCAAAATATTTCTCGTCCTCGTCCTGTTATGAACAAACCGGGGATGCTACAATGCACATTGTCAGCCGAATTGAAGAAATCCATTAGTTTTTTTACTATTGTTGAAATCAAATAAGGGGGATACTAAAAATGACTAAAGAACAAGAATTGATGATTTTTTTACATGACAAAGTATTTGATCCCATATTGAATTCAAAATCTGCCTCTAAAAGTGTAAAAAGCGGCGTCAATCTTACTATTGCAAGAATGAACAGATTGAATGCTGAAAAAATGGTTCAATATTATTGGGCGGCCCTTTCAACAGAAAATGCAATAGGCTTTTCAAAAAAACTACAGGCAGAACACTTCACGTGTTTTGAAGACGTGTTAAAAGAATTCAGGGATCGTTTCAATGATGCTTGGCTAAAAAGCTAACTTTTACTATAGAAGTAATAATCCACGTCTGTCATACACACTTTCACTCGTATCATTTCCACAGCGAATTGCACGGTCTAGCGCCATTATTGTAGCTACTACACCGTCTATCTTCTCTGTGGATTTTTCTTTGCCCGGCTTGATATTGCCTGCCGGATCGGATTTGATGAAGATATTGTCCATCATCCAACGCAGTACCGGATGGCCGCCGTGGGCGATCTTCTTTTCCAGCGTCAGCTTCATCAGTTCCTTGGTGGGAGGACTCATATCCTTGAACCCCTGTCCGAAGGGTACGACTGTAAATCCCATACCTTCGAGATTCTGCACCATCTGCACCGCACCCCAGCGGTCGAAGGCGATTTCTCGGATGTTGTACTGCTCGCCCATGGTTTCGATAAACTTTTCGATGTAGCCGTAGTGGACGACGTTTCCTTCCGTCGTGTGCAGAAATCCCTGCTTCTGCCATACGTCATAAGGGACATGATCCCGCCGGACACGAAGGGATACGTTTTCCTCCGGTATCCAGAAGTAGGGCAGCACAATATAGTTATCTGCTTCATCCTGCGGCGGGAATACTAATACAAAAGCCGTAATATCCGTGGTGGAGGATAAGTCCAACCCGCCGTAGCAGACACGACCTTTTAACTCATCCGGCTGTACGGGAAACGCGCAGGCATCCCACCTTTTCCATCGGCATCCAGCGGATCGCCTGCTTGACCCATTGGTTCAGACGCAGTTGTCTAAAGGCATTCTCTTCGGCAGGATTCTGTCTGGCAGACTCGCAGGCCGCCTTGACCTTATCCATGCCGACCGTAATGCCAAGCGATGGGTTGGCTTTCTTCCACACCTTGACATCCGTCCAGTCGTCGGTATCCTTGGCACCGTATATCACCGGATAGAAGGTAGCATCAATCTTCCTGCCTGCGATAATATCCAGTGCCTTCTGGTGTGTTTCATAACAGATGGAATGGGTATCCGTTCCGGCAGTCGTAATAAGAAAGTACAACGGCTGCGTCCGGGCATCACCGGAGCCTTTGGTCATGACATCAAACAGCTTCCGGTTCGGCTGCGTGTGCAGCTCGTCGAAGATCACGCCGCTTACGTTAAAACCATGCTTGCTATAGGCATCAGCAGAGAGCACCTGGTAAAAGCTGTGCGTGGGAAGGTAGATGATCCGCTTCTGCGAAGCCAGGAGCTTCACCCGCTTGGACAGGGCCGGACACATCCGCACCATATCCGCCGCCACTTCAAAGACAATAGATGCCTGCTGGCGGTCGGCGGCACAGCCATACACCTCAGCACGTTGTTCCCCGTCACCGCAGCACAAGAGGAGTGCTACCGCTGCCGCCAATTCCGATTTGCCCTGTTTTTTGGGAATCTCGATGTAGGCGGTATTAAACTGCCGATAGCCGTTCGGCTTTAAGATGCCGAACACATCGCGGATGATCTGTTCCTACCAGTCGATCAGCTCGAACGGTTTCCCGGCCCAGGTTCCCTTGGTGTGGCAGAGGCATTCAATGAAGGACACAGCATAGTCCGCCATGGTCTTGTTGTATTTGGAATCCTTGGCCTTGAATTTCGTGGAACGGTATCGTTTCAGCTTTCGCAAGCAGCGTCACCTCCTTGACGGCAACAAAAAAGACCGCCGAGGTTGGCAGTCTTGGTATAACTATGATATTGTGTGATTATATTTTCCTGATTTTATTCGGATATCTCATCAGGGTGTTCTCCCTTTCTGCCGTTTTTAAAGGCCGAGGAGCCGGAAAGGTGCTGCAGGAGCAGCTTCCGTTCGTCCCTGTATTCCTTGCCGATAAAGCCAAGCCGGAGCAGAAAACAGCGGAAATCGTATTTCTCGTTGGTCGATACTCGTTCAGTTGCCAATACTCGTTTCTGCTTTTTCGCCAGATGGCAGAGCGCCGTAATGAAATGTGTATAGGCTTTGACCGTATCGGCATCCGGGCAGCCGGTAAACCAGGGGAATAATACTTTATCCTCTGTTACCTTCATCCGCAGCACATCAGTTTGAAAAACTTTTAACATTAAATTGCTCTTGGCCTGAATCAGTTTCTTCAGGTTTTCCAGTGCCGTATCGGTGAAAAAGGAGCGTGGCATGGCAATCACTAGGCCGTCGGTATCCTTTTGTTCAGATGCCGAATCGTCAGGTTCTTTCCCTGTTGGATCGGCATGGAATCCCATGCTGTCGAGTTTCTCGAGCAAATTCTCGATTTTCTTCTTATCCACCATGTCATCAAAATTAAGATTGCCGTCGCGGTCGACCGTAAAGCAACCAATCTCGTAGGCATAGCTGGGAATCCCCTTATACATTTTAGCGGCTTCGGTAATGGTGCTGATGGCATCGGCCAGTTCCTTACGATTTTTTCCTTGTGCATGGTACAAAATTTTCATGGTAGTAAACCCCTTTCTTTTTTTGTCATGTACATATATCACTCTAACCGGCAATTATAGCAAGGGGTTTGTACCATAATTTGTACAGATTATTCTTGTACTGCCACCATTTTACCGAGCAGCTTTCCGATCAGCCACAGACCGCCATCAATGAGTGTAGGCAGGAAGCATTGGTCGCGGAATTTGTTCCAACCGGTTTCCTTGTCAGCGGATGCCTGCAACGCAGCGGTGTAGGCATCCGCTACTTCCTTGGCTGCCGGAAGCACCGTTGTATGGAGCCAGGAAATAGTGGCGTTCTTGGCATCCTCCTGCACCGAATCCAAAATATGTTCCTTAATTTCATTTTTAATCGTTTCAATATCCATTTTTTCTATCTCCCTTCAAAATCTGTTATGCCGCGGGCAATGGCCCGGGCGAAATCATCCGCGTTATTCGTAAGCAGCGCGGCATCATTGTCATTATCAATAAAAGCTGTTTCTACCAGAACGGCGGGCATCGTGGTGTCCTTCAGCACGATCAGGTTGGGCCGTTCCTTCAGGCCGCGATCCACTGTGCTGAGGCTCTGCACAATCTGCGACTGAATGCAGGCGGCAAGCTGCGGGGACGAACCGCTGTTGTTGGCATAGATAAGCGTTTCTGTACCGCTGGCGCAGCCGCTGTCGGCATTGCAATGCAAACTGACGAATACATCAGCAGGCCATGTATTTGCTGTATCCACCACACAGGGCAGATCCGGTGTTTCCCCAGCCAGATTATCACTTTGCAGGAGCTGCACCTCGCAGCCTGCCGTCTCCAAATATGTTTGGACGAGACTGCCAATCGTAGCAGCCACATCACATTCCCGCAGTCCGGTGTTTGGGTTCACCGCGCCGATGTCCTGTTCCCGGTCATGCCCGGGGTTGATAAATACACGCATTATGTTGCCTCCATTTCAGTATAGGTATACGTTTTCCCGTTCCGTGTCACGGTTACCCGTTCGTCCGAGCCGACCTGCTCAATGTAACGTTTCACGATCACATCACAGAACTTTTCATCCAGCTCCACCATATAGCAGCGTCGCTTCGTCTGTTCGCAGGCCAGCAGCGTTGAGCCGCTGCCGCCAAATGGATCCAGCACGGTGCAGCCGGTCATACTGGAATTTAAAATAGGATAAGCCAACAGCGGGATCGGCTTCATCGTTGGATAGTCCGCATTTTTCCTAGGCTTGTCAAACTCCCATATAGTGGATTCCTTCCGTCCGGTGTACCATTCGTGCTTTCCTTTCTTCTTCCAACCATAAAGCACCGGCTCGTGCTGCCACTGGTAGGGAGAGCGTCCCAGCACCAGCGACTGCTTCTTCCAGATGCAGCAGCCGGACAAATAAAAACCGGCATCCGAGAAGGCTTTCCTGAAGTTAAGTCCCTCGGTGTCGGCGTGGAAAACATAGATACTGGCATCGTCTGCCATGACGGTGTGCATGCAGGTGAACGCATCATATAAGAATTGGTAGAATTTGTCGTCCTGCAGATGGTCATTCTTGATTTTTCCGGCCCAGCCTTCGTAGTTGACATTATATGGCGGGTCAGTGACCACCAGATTGACCGGTGTTCCCTGCAGCAATCGCTGGTATGTTTCCGGCTGGGTGCTGTCGCCGCAGAGCAGGCGATGGATTCCCAACTGCCACATATCACCTGCCTTGGAAAATACCGGCTTTTTGAGTTCGGCATCCACATCAAAGTCATCCTCATGTACACCATTCTTTATATCGTCCTTGAACAGGTCGTCCAGTTCCGCCGGATCAAACCCGGTAAGCGATACATCAAAGTCGCTGCCCTGCAGGTCGGTAATGAGTAGGGCTAATTTATCCGTATCCCAATCGCCGCTGATTTTATTAAGCGCGATGTTTAAGGCTTTCTCCTTTTCGGTGTCCATGTCGATGACGACACAGTCGATTTCCGAGATGCCTTCCCGCTGGAGCACCTTCAAACGCTGGTGCCCGCCGACCACGTTGCCGGTGCGCTTGTTCCAAATGACAGGCTCGACGTAGCCGAACTCGTCCAGCGAGTGTTTCAGCTTTTCGTACTCCGGATCTCCCGGCTGCAAATCCTTTCTCGGATTATAGGCTGCCGGGATGAGGTCTTGTATGTTCTTTTTAATCAGTTCCATAGTTATTTTCCTTTCCGTGACTGCAGCAGGTGTTCCATTAGGTTATCCTGTGGGGTACCTACGAAAGTCGCCGTACAGTTTTGCTTGACGATATCGAAAATCTCATACCAGAGCAGGTTCGCCTGCTTCTGGAATGACTGGCTCATCTGCACAAATGGACTGGTAATCGCACCGCCGGTCGTGGGGTGCTTTCCGAGCAGTCCATAGGTGCTGATGGCTTCCTCGCACTGGATATACCGGGCAAATGCCTGAGCATAGGCTTCCAGCAGTCGGGGATTGACGAGTCGTTCGCAGCCGCGATCCTTCAGCCATTGCCAGGTCTGGCGGAACAGGTCATCCGCACCGAGCGGCTTGCCGTCCCGCTGCCGGGCAGACAAATAGTCGCTGGGATTCGGTATGTCCTCGCCGGTGAGATCTGCGGCATCATTTAAATCGGCGCCTTCTAAGATGGGCGTCGGCAGATCGATAATGGTGGCTGCTTTTCCCTTGGCAATCTTATCGGCCAGCGCCTCCGGCTTATCTCCGGCGCGGATCCGTCTGCCGCCGCGATTGGTTCCGTCCTTGGCCATGGCTGTTCAACTCCTTTCCCATGCGGTAAATCCCCCGTTTGAACTGCAATTTTTGTGCGTGTGACCCCAGCACCGGTCTAGCATTTTGCCGTACCCGGGATTTTGACCGCCCCTCCTGGAGGAACGTAGTCATTCGTAGTGGTATTCCTTTTTGGCATGATGCCAGCGGTCGTCCATCTCGGCGGTTATCTTCGAGTGGCACGGCTTGCACAGCGCCATAAGGTTATCCTCGTCGTGAGTGCCGCCGCGGGAGAGGGGACGGATATGGTGCACCTCCGTTGCCGGTGTGGTTTTGTGGTTCTTCAGGCACATCTCACACAGGGGATGCTTTCCGATGTAGCGGTCCCGGATGCGTTTCCATGCTCTGCCGTATCGTTTCTTGACGACAGGGCTGCGCTGGTAGGTGTCATAGTATTTATCCATCAGCTTCTGGTGCTGCTCGCAGTACCGGTTCACGGTCAGCTCCTTGCAGCCGGGGTAGGCGCACGGTTTCTTTGGTTTCCATGGCAAAGTTCTCATCTCCAGACATAGCAAAAGCCTTCAAAGGATTGCTCCCTCGAAGGCTTCTCTTACACTTTTAGGCTATTAGTATATCACACGTTAAGCAGGTACATGCGTCCGCGATTTTGGACATCAGGTCTTCCCAAATAAAAGCAAGGCAAGGTTCTCATCTCCAGACATAGCAAAAGCCTCCAACGGATTGCTCCCTCGAAGGCTTCTCACATTTTTTCATGCTATTAGTATACCACGTCGAACAGATACATGCGTCCGCTACATTACTCATGTGGCTAAAATAATTGGGAATGACTGCCCAAACGATATAGCAGAAGAACAAGTACATCATCTTTGGTTTCATAAATGAGAAGCCAATCTGGATCAATATGGCATTCCCGGCAACCTTTGTATGTTCCACCTAAATCATGGTCTCTATATTTTTCATCCAATTGTTTTCCTTGGGCCAATTGCTCAATGACAGAGAACAGCACATCTATATCTTTGTTCTGCTTCTTTGCCAATTTCAAATCTTTCTTAAATTGAGTGGTGAATTTTACTTCGTACTTCATTTTTCAAGGGCCACACGCAAATCTGTCATATTGGTATACCCTTTTACTTTTTTATCAATGGCGATTCGTTTGCCTTCTTCAATGGCAGATCTAGTTGTTGCATTAGGAACGTCAAGAGTGAGACGGAAGGGAATGCCATTTTCTCGTATCGTTGTTTTTAAGAATATGTTTACCGCCGTCGTCATATTCATTCCCAGAGCATTGAATATTTTCTCAGCCTGATTTTTGACTTCCTTATCCGTCCGGATATTCAAATTTGTATTTACCATATTCAACACCTCCATTTCTGTCTTGAATATAGCATTATTTTCGGCTGATGTCAACACAATGTCAATATAATAAACACATAGCAAAAGCCTCCAAAGGATTTGCTCCCTCGAAGGCTTCTCTCACACTTTCATGCTATTAGTATAACACGTCAAATGGATAAATGCGTCCGCGATTTTGGACATCATGTCTTCCCAAATAAAAGAATAGCAAACTTAGCTAATGCACGATTCTTCCTTTTGTAGGCAGACGACCGCTCGATGTGGAAATGATCAGCGATGGCATAGACGGCACTCGTCTGTGCATCCTCGTCGGCATAAAAAGTTTGCAGCACGTATTGCTCGTCGCTGCTCAGCTTTTCCCATGCAGGCTGGAACCATGCCATGTACTCGACAGCCTGCCGGTACCGTTCTTTCAGAATGTCGATGTCTGCCAGTCCGGAGATGATATGATCTTCTGTTGCATGTGGGTTGCTGGAGTGCGGCATCCCATCAAAGCCGGACGGATGCAGGCTGGTCATGGCAGCGTATGCCTGCTTAATGTCCTCGCTGGTATTTTCGATGATGAACTTCATGCTGTCGTAATCCCGGATGGCATCAATGGCGCCGCTCCGTTTATTCAGGTATTTCCAGATAACACTCATAGGCTGCCTCCTTGCAAGTTGGCCCGGACTGCCTCAATCAGTGCAGCCTGGGTTTTGTTTTTTTCTTTTAATGATTTCATAATGGTTTCATCTATGGTTCCGGCAGTCAGGATGTGATGAATGATGACCGTATCGGTTTGTCCTTGCCGCCAGAGTCTGGCATTCGTTTGTTGGTATAATTCCAAGCTCCAGGTTAGTCCAAACCAGACGAGAGTGGATCCGCCTTGTTGCAGGTTTAGACCATGTCCGGCAGAGGCGGGGTGGAGAATAGCAACAGGAATAACACCAGCGTTCCAATCTGTTATATCTTGTGAAGTCTTGATTTCTCGTACCGTAAACCGTTGCTGAATCCGTATCAGATCATGCTTGAACCAGTATGCAATCAATACGGGTTTGCCATTGGCACCTTCAAGAATGTCCTCCAGGGCATCGAGTTTTCGGTCATGAATGGGAATGATTCGTTTTTCCTCATCGTAGACGGCACCGTTTGCCATCTGGCATAGCTTGTTCGATAGGGCAGCCGCATTTACGGCATCAATTTCTTTCCCATCTAGTGAAAGCACAAGCTGGGAACACATGGTGTCATACATGTTTCGTTCTGGCTTTGATAACTGTACATGGATTTCATTTCGTACTAATGCTGGCATGGTCAGATACTCCTTGCTTTTCATGGAAATGGTGATGTCTGCAATACGTCGATAGATTTCTTCTTCCGCACCGGGTTTTGGCTTGTAAGAAAAGATCATCTGTTGGTTCCGTTTATCTGGTTGGAAAAATTCACTCCGGTAATGGGTGATAAAACGACCAAGTCGCTGTCCCATATCCAACAGGCGAAACTCTGCCCATAGATCCATCAGGCCATTTGAAGAAGGCGTACCTGTCAGTCCTACGATACGTTTTACCTTGGGACGAACTTTTAACAAGCTCCGAAACCGTTTTGCTTGATATGATTTAAATGAAGAAAGCTCATCGATTACCAGCATGTCGTAATGAAAGGGGATGCCGGAATCTTTTATCAACCAAGGCACATTCTCACGATTGATAATATGGATATTGACCTGTTGCAAGAGTGCGGTTTTTCGTTCCGTAGCCGTACCAATAGCAACGGTATACGTTAAGTCATGCAGATGGTCCCATTTCTGAATTTCCGCTGGCCAAGTATCTCGTGCTACACGTAGGGGTGCAATCACCAATACGCGATGGACGTCAAAACTGTCATAGATTAATTGCTCTATAGCGGTTAAGGTAATGACGCTTTTTCCCAATCCCATATCCAGTAAAATGGCAGCCGTTGGATTTTTTAGTATGAAGTTTGTGGCATAGGTTTGATAATCATGAGGTTTGTATTGCATCCAGCATTCCTCCTAGTTGCGTACTATTGTCGATGCAGTATACCGGAAAACCAAGTGCTTCTAACTGGCGCTTCCGATGTACCTGTAGCGGACGCATTTTCTTTCCGGGTGCTTTAAGCTCCACAAAGGCAATGCGTCCATGGGGCAGCAGCACCAATCTATCAGGCATCCCGTCATATCCGGGGGAGACGAATTTGGGACAGATACCGCCTTTATGTTTTACAGCCTGTACAAGCTGCTGTTCGATTATTTTTTCTCGCATGATTTCCTCCGTCAGGGTGTTTAGTATTGGCTTTTCATCAAGGTGTGTGACACCCCCGACACCTGGTTACTATAACTTCCTATAGGGGTTAATTTTTAAGGGCCTATAGAGACTTTAGGGTAGGAGGTGTCGGAGGTGTCACGCTTTAGTTTAAAATGGCTTTTTCTGTCAGCCGTATTCCGCTAACAAACCGGCCTTGGCGATTCCTAAAACGCATAATCCCGGCTTGTTCAATGGCAGTATAAAAATCGGCGGAATTTCGCACATAATCACCGGTAACATTACAAAAGTTCCGATACGCAGTATAAAAATCACCGGATTTTTCCTGATAGGCTTCACCAAGCTCACAGCACTCATCCAGGAAATGGCCGAGCCAGTCGTTGTTTTCACGGTACGAGACGATGGCTTCCCGCACACAGGCTGGTGTGGTAAGCTGGAACTTTTTCTGAATGATTTTCTGTGCCCCTTCAATAATCCAAGCCAGTACATACTCGCCTGCATTTTTCAGCAGGTAGTCTGCGTAATTTTTGATATCGTTGTTTCCTTCAATGTGAGCGTTAAAGGGTATCACAATGAGCCTGCGCCAGGTACCGGGATCGTTGGCACCGACGCGGGGTAGGTGATTGGTATAGAGCACCAAGGTATGGCTGGGAATAAACTGGAAGGGATCTTTATATTTCTTTTCCGCAAAAACTGCATCCGTCGAGCATAGTTGCTTGATGATGGACGTGTTGAGCCGCATGCCTTCATCAAGCTCGGCGGCAATAAGCAGCCGTTTTCCTTTAGCCTCGGCCATTTCCGGCTTTACATTCCGGCGACAGCCGACAGTTAATGTATCCGCCGATATGTTGCCGCTATAGGTGCCAAGTACACGGGAGATAACATTCCAGAAGGTGGATTTCCCATTGCGGCCTTCACCGTAAGCGATGATAAGGGCTTCCACGTATACTTTTCCGATAGCAGCCAGTCCCACAATTTGCTGGACATACTCGATAAGCTCTGCATCTTTGCAAAAGAAGGTATCGATGGCAGAAAGCCACAAATCTTTTCCCGCATCACCGGGTGAAACCTCCGTTACCTTGGTAATTTTATCCGTTGCTGTTGGCGGGTGTATGCCACATAATCCATCGGGCAGATAATATGTGCCTAGTGGGGTGTTCAGTAAGAATTCATTATTGTCGAGTTCTGTCGGCTTACATTGCAGCATGGGTTTTGCCGCCTGCAGGCAGGAGTTTAAATATTTGGTATCGCGACGCTTGATGACGAAGGTTTTATATTCCTTTGCGATCGCATATTGGGTAAAGGCTGCCAGTTGTGTTGCATCAAACAGTTTCTTCGCCTTAGCTGCACCCGAGCCGACTAACACATCAGAACCACCGGATTGTTTCAGCTTTTGCCAGTCGGCCGCGCTGTTAATAGCAGCGGCGGCATCGCGCAGTTCCTTGATGGTCTGATCCATTTCTGCCATTTTTGACATTCTCTTTGCCTCCTTCCGATGGTTGTCTGTCTGCGGCAAGGATCGAGAGGTTCCCTTGCCAGTCTTGCGGATACATGGCTTATCGCGATAAGAACGGCGATAACCTCGGTGTCCGCAGGACTTCTGTTGCGTGTCTTGTTTATCACGTTTCCTCCAATCCGGAGCATCTGTTTTCGTGCTTCTTACACTTCCCACTGGAGGCGGGGCAGGCGTTTTGATGAAGGGATAAAAAGAAATTTTGAAAAAAGCTCCGGCCACCACACAGGGCAGCCGGAACAGGGCATCAGAACCAGTCAGGGAATTCCTTAGAGAGCGTCTCCTTGGCCTTATCCAGCCGGGACCGGAACGTGGTCCGTTTGATACCGATAATCTTTGCGATGGCTTCATCCGAGAGACCTTCCTCGCGGAGCTCTCCGATACGCTTGGCCTCCGGCATGAGCTCCTGCAGACGCTCGAAAAGCTGATCCAGCTCCGCCTTCTCGGAAAGCACCTCTTCAATAAGAGGAGCGCCGTCCGGAACGTAATCGGCGAGCGTTCCATCGCCGCCCGGCAGCGGATCGTCAAGAGAGACGGTCGTGTTGTTGCGGAATTCGCAGTCGAGGCAGTTGCCGTCGCACAGCCACCATTTGCTGCGCGGGCAGAAGCATTCGCCGCGATACTGCATGCGCTTTCTCAGCGCCGTGCGGTTTCGGTCATATTCGCGATATTGGTCCTCGGGGACCTCGTACCAGGTGCGGGTGATCTTGTCATAGATACGTTTACTCTGGTTGTCATTGGTTTTCATGTGCGATACCTCCGTTCGCTTCTCCCGAACCGGAGGCCGCACAAAAAGAAGGAGCGTGACAGGCCAGACGGAACGGGATTTAACTCGTTTCGATGGGCCAGCCACGCTCGTAGGCTGGTACAGTTATTCAGTTGTCACCGCTATAGGCACTCGAGCCACCTCTGCATGCCGGGGTGAACGGATATAGCAGGAATCAACTATAATAAGTAAAATCTTTCTTTGCGTTCACAAATTATTTATCAGCGGTTCTTTGAATAATATTGAATTACGCTCGTAACAGTGCTATAATTGATGAAAGTTTTTCTCTCATATGTGATTGATTGTTTTCATTGTACTGAGAATGACCTGAACAGTCGAAAATGCGTTTGACCGCGCTTTGACCTGGGAGGTCAAAAAGGAGTGTGAACAGCGGTGTATTTTCATGAGATAGCCAGCGAATTGAAAACATATATGGCTCCCAAAAGCCGGGACGGCGAGTTCGTCATTTCGCTGGTCAGGCTTTCAATACGACCGCCGATGAATGATGAAGAGCAGGAAGCGGATTATCTTCATGAATACAATCCAATGCAGAAAAACATATCCCTCAACATGCTGGACCAGATACTTGAGGGAAGAGATAAATATATTTCAAAGGCCCGCGCGGGCATGATATGCAGCCTTTATGACGGATCAGAGCTTGCCGAGCAGGTTGACGAATTGTACGACGGAGACAAGGAGCATCTGCAGAAGTTTCTATATAAACATGGCCTTGTCGTAAAGACAGACGAGCTTGGTTCCGCTGTTCAGGATATATTTGATCAGCTTTATCACGGACTCAAAAAAGGAATTCATGACGTGGAGATAAAGCTTACGATTCATGATCCGAAGCCCAGCATAAAAAATCTTGCTGGCGACCGGATTTACTGCGAGAACGGAAAGCTGTATATCGACGGCGATGTCATAGAGCTTCCTATCAAGCTGAGTGATGCGCAGATTTATGATTTTGAGGCCGGATATATTTCCGCCTTATGTGATGCATATGCTGAGGCGCTTTCCAGAGATTCAGTATCAGTGGACGACATACAGAATCTGCCTAAGAAATATCAGCTGAACTTCTATGAGCAGCGAAAGGCATATCTCAGTGCAGAAAGCATCCAGCGTTCCATCAGCGAGGTGTATGAGGACGGTGAGAACCAGTTCGATATATTGAAGGAAGATGCCTTTCACGGCATCAAGACGACATACTATGATGATTACGATAATGGCTACAGGCGGCTGCTGGAGGTATTGAAGAAGATATCTGACGTACAGCTGACAAAGTCGAAGCTGATGCTGATAAAGAATCTGATCGGAAATCTGGAGAGGCTTGGAATCGTTCATATTCTGGTGAACGACAAGACGATGACATCGTGGGTAGACCCATATGGCGAATAAGGTTTTCAATACGGCATTTGAGAACATGCTGCGTCTTCTGCTTCTTGTTGATACATTGAATGGACCGGCAAACGCCGACAGACTTGCCGCTCTGGATTTCATCTGCATCTACGGCAAGAAATGTAAGGTTCTGGACAGAAACCTGCATGGTGATAATGCGTTCGGCTTCGCGGAATTTGCCAATAAGCGCGAAAAAATAACCGAGGCTATAAAGCTCTCGGTTAGGAATGATTTTATTAAAGTTGAACGCACCGATCAGGGACTCATGTATAGTATCAATGACCGTGGTCGGGAAATCGTAAGAGATATACAGTCGCCGTATGCGAGATCGTACATTGTTGGCGCAAAGATCGTATGCAGGCGTTTTGCAGAAGACTCGGATGAAAGCATATTAAGATACATCAACGAAAAAGCGACGGAATCGGGAGGGCGAGAAAATGGAAAACTTTATGATTGAACGTCTTCGCGTATCTGGAAGCGGAAAGGTTGACGGTGTCATCAATTTCAATGACGGTCTGAACATCATCCGAGGGAGGTCAAACACTGGGAAGACGTGGATACTCAAATGTATCTATTATCTATTCAGCTCAGATACGAGGCCGTATTCTCCGCTGACCGGTTATACAGATATTGAAGGGACATTTCTTACAAAGCGGTTCGGAAGGATCATCTTGTCAAGGAAACTTGATGAGGAGTTCGTGACAGTAAATGCTGAAAGCGACGAGATCGACAATGGCGATTATGCGACGAACTACAAGAAGCAGAGTACACGGTATCTTAACGATCTGTGGCTCAGGGTGATCGGCCTTGATGAAACTATAGAGGTCCCAAAGTCCGCCCGATATGCCAGGGAGCGTATCTCGTGGACGAATATCGCAAATGTATTCTTTGCCGATGAGAACGAAATAGACAAGTCGGAGTCCATCGTCATAAAGAACTCCAGATACGAAACACCGCTGTTAGCTTCTTTGTTTTACCTGCTTACCGGGGATTATAAAAGAGGCATACCGGAGATTCTGAAGCCGGAGGTGGCCACGGCAAAGAAAAAGGCCGTGGTTGATTATATTGATGAGCAGGTCGCTTTGCTTACTGAGAAACGCAGCGATTTCATCAAAAAGCTGGAGGCACTTTCGGCTGTGGATATAGAAAGCGAGTGAGCTTTCGGAACATATCCAGACAATAAAAGCTGAAATAAAGGAGCTCGTTGAAGAGAGCACATCCATCGCGAAACAGCTTTATGAGTATCGTCAGGAGGATGCACACAACCGGGTTCTGATTGACAGATATGAGTCTCTTATCAGCCAGTACAAGGCTGATCTACAGCGACTTGATTTCATCGCCAAGGGAGAAAAGGCAGTGAAAGAGCTTCCGCCAAATGGAGTATGCCCGTTTTGCGGAGGAGAGCTTCACACTGATGATAGTGATGATGAAAGCTATATGGCTGCTATTAATGCCGAGATCAGGAGGATTGCCTCGGAGCTTACAGTGATAGCTGCCACGGAAAAAAGCGTTGCTTACGATCAGGAGGCAGTCACTAAGCGCATACAGGAACTTCAGATCAGACAGTCTGAGATTAATGGAGCACTCGATGAGAAGAACAGGATCATAAAAGATTATGATTCCAGTCTGGAACAGTATAGGGATTACACTTCGATTCAGACCAGCATCGATGTGATAAACGATCAGCTCGGCACTCTCGGAAAAAAGAAAGAAGCAGAGCAAAGGAAAAAGAATCAGGCACCTTTGTACCATGCAAAGAAGGAATTCGAAGACGTGGTAGGAACCGGATTTAGTGAACTGCTGAATAAGATTCTCAAGGAGTGCAATTATCGTTCTGGAGGTTATGCCAGCTGGGATTTTTCCACATTTGATATTCTGATGGACGGAGTGCCGAAGTCCGAAGATCAGGGAAAGGGATATCGTTCCTTCCTGAACTAGGTTGTCGCACAGATGCTGTATGAATACTTTAATCAGGATGACGTCTTTATCAAGCCGGGATTCCTGATGATAGATACTCCGCTGCTCGGCCTTGATGAGAACGAGGACGGGTTCGATGGCGAGACTATCAAAAAGGGACTGTATCAGTATTTTATAAATCATCAGGGTGAGGGTCAGGTGATCATTGTGGACAACCTGAATGCTATGCCTGATATGGATTTTGAGTCATACGGAATCAATGTGGTTACGTATTACAAGGATGAGAAAGAAGGACATACATACGGCTTTATGCCAAGTTGGAGAAAGGATATTCCGAAGGAGACAGCATGAAATTATCATATAAAAAACTGTGGGTAATGCTCGTTGAAAGAGACATGAAAAAGACGGAATTTGCTAAGAAAGCCGGTATCAGCTCGGCTTCGCTTGCCAAGCTCGGAAAAGGTGCCAATGTCACCACGGACATCCTGATCAAGATCTGCGAGGCCCTGAAATGCGACATCTCGGACATTTGCGAAATCGTCCCGGATGAAGCTGTGGAAGAAAGAAGCTGATGGCACTGCAAGGAGTAGGTATAGATGGAGATATTTGACAATGTCACGAAAATAGTCCGTGACGATATGGAGAAGACGATAAAGAGGAACGGTAAGATTTCTATCGCCGCAGCCTGCTTTTCAATGTATGCATACAGTGAATTGAAAAAGCAGCTTGAAAGCATTGATGAATTCCGTTTCATTTTTACTTTACCGACATTCGTGACGGAGAAAGCCCAGAAGCAAAAGCGGGAATTCTATATTCCTCGTCTTACCCGCGAGCAGAGTCTTTACGGTACAGAGTTTGAAATAAAGCTCCGCAATGAAATGACACAGAAAGCTATCGCAAAGGAGTGCGCGGATTGGATTCGTAGGAAGGCAACCTTTAAATCCAATACGACAGGCGAAAATATGCCAGGTTTCATGACTGTTGATGGGAGTACCTATATGCCTATCAATGGTTTTACGACTGTTGATCTTGGATGCGAACGCGGCAATAACGCATACTACCCTGTTCAAAAGACGGAGAGCTTTGAAAATGCAAACTATTTTCTGAAGCTCTTTGAGCAAATATGGAATGACAAGGACAAGCTGCAGGATGTCACGGATGTCGTCCTTGAGAATATTACGACCGCATATAACGAGAATGCTCCGGAGCTCATCTACTTCATTACGCTTTATAACGTATTCAGTGAGTTTCTTGAGGATGTTTCCGAGGATGTTCTTCCGAATGAGGCTACCGGTTTCAAGAACAGCAAGATCTGGAACATGCTCTATGACTTTCAGAAGGATGCTGCCCTTGCCATTATTAACAAGCTCGAGAAATACAACGGCTGCATCCTGGCAGACAGTGTTGGTCTTGGTAAGACGTTCACCGCGCTTGCAGTCGTGAAATATTACGAAAACAGAAATAAATCCGTCCTTGTACTTTGTCCGAAGAAACTGGCAGAAAACTGGAATACATATAAAGATAACTACGTCAACAATCCCATCGCTGCAGACAGACTCCGCTACGATGTTCTTTTCCATACCGATCTTTCGCGCGATCATGGTACATCAAACGGGCTTGATCTCGACCGGCTCAACTGGGGAAACTATGATCTTGTAGTTATTGACGAGTCACATAACTTCCGAAACGGCGGAGGACTTTCTGGCGAAGACCAGAAGGAAAACCGCTATCTAAAACTTCTGAATAAAGTTGTGCGCGCTGGAGTGAAGACGAAAGTACTCATGCTGTCAGCAACTCCTGTCAATAACCGGTTTAACGACCTCAAGAATCAACTTGCTCTCGCATATGAAGGAATGCCGGAGCTGATTGATGAGAAGCTGAATACATCAAAGTCGATCGACGAGATATTCCGCCAGGCCCAGACCGCATTCAACGCTTGGAGCAAGCTCCCAGCTGAGGAACGGACAACGGATAACCTGCTGCGCCGACTGGACTTTGATTTTTTTGAAGTGCTTGACTCTGTAACCATTGCACGGTCACGAAAGCATATCGAGAAATATTACAACACGGAGAAGATCGGCAAGTTCCCGGAACGGCGCAAGCCAATCTCACTTAGGCCGAGCCTGACGGATCTTCCGAGCGCCATCAACTACAACGAGATATACGAACAGCTCTCTCAGCTTCAGCTGGAGATTTACACGCCTTCTGCCTATATCTTCCCGAGCAAGATGCAGAAATATATTGATCTGACACACCACAAGGGAAACAATCTGACGCAGTCTGGACGGGAAGAAGGTATCCGCAGGCTGATGAGCGTCAATCTTCTTAAGCGGCTGGAAAGCTCGGTCTCATCCTTCCGGCTTACACTGGAACGCATCCGCGAACTCATTATGGAGACAATCGACGGAATCACTCAGTATGAGAAATATGGAGAAGCCAACATCGACATGTATGAAGCTGATTCCGACGACTTCGACATGGAGGACCAGAACACCGACTACTTCACTGTCGGACGTAAAGTGAAGATTGACCTTGCCGATATGGATTACAAGAGCTGGAAGGACGTGCTGCAAAAGGATGCGGATACGCTCGAACTTCTGATTCTCATGATTGCGGATATTACGCCGGAACATGACACGAAGCTGCAGGAGCTCTACAAGCTTATCTCACAGAAGATCGAGAACCCGATCAACCCCGGCAACAAGAAGGTGCTGATCTTCACAGCATTCTCCGACACGGCAGAGTACCTGTACGATAATGTCAGCCGGTACGTCATGGACAAGTACGGCCTCAACAGCGGCATGATCAGTGGCACGGTCGACGGCAGAACCACGCTGAAAAACTTCAAGGCGACGTTCAACAACATTCTCACATGCTTCTCGCCAGTTTCCAAGGACCGAGACGTCCTTATGCCGGAGAGCAAGAAGGACATCGATATCCTGATCGCAACCGACTGCATCTCCGAAGGCCAGAACTTGCAGGACTGTGACTACTGCGTCAACTACGACATTCACTGGAATCCCGTGCGTATTATCCAGCGGTTCGGACGTATCGACCGTATCGGCAGCAGGAACAAGCAGATCCAGCTCGTGAACTTCTGGCCGGATCTGACGCTTGACGAGTACATTAATCTGAAAGCCCGTGTTGAAACAAGGATGAAAATATCTGTTCTGACTTCTACTGGTGACGACAATCCTATCAGCCCGGAAGAAAAAGGAGATCTGGAATATCGCCGCGAACAGCTTAAGAAGTTGCAGACCGAAGTGGTGGATCTGGAAGACATGTCAGGCGGGATATCCATCATGGATCTCGGTCTTAATGAATTCAGACTTGATCTTCTCGAATACATCAAAACGCATCCGGATCTCGACCACATGCCATTCGGTCTGCATTCCGTGGTGAAGAAGACGGAAGACCTGCCAGAAGGAGTGCTTTTTGTACTGAAGAATCGCAACAATGGTGTGAACATTGACAGTCTGAACCGCATTCACCCGTTCTACATGGTCTATATCAGTCTGGAAGGTGAAATCGTCTGCGACTATCTGAATCCGAAGAAGCTGCTTGATGATATGAGGCTTCTGTGTCGTGGAAAAGCTGAACCGATTGTGGAGGTCTACGACCGTTTTAATAAAGAAACCGATGATGGCAGGAACATGAGTGAAATGTCAGCGCTGCTGTCCGATGCCATCAATTCAATCATAGATACCAAGGAGGAAAGCGACATCGACAGCCTCTTCAAGAGCGGCGGCACATCCGCCCTGCTTTCGGAGGTGAAAGGTATCGACGACTTCGAGCTGGTGACCTTCCTCGTGGTAATGTAAAGGAGGAGCCTATGCGGGGATTGCCGAAATCTACGGAGTTTAACAAGCGAATTCCGAAACAGAAGTTTTATGATAACCTTACCGTCAGCCCGACACTCAAGCGAAGCTTTGTCGACCAGATACGAATTATTTACTGGGCGAATAAAATCGCGTCGTCAACTGTCAATCTGGCAGAAGGAAAGAATGTCACTGAGATAGAAGTATTCCATATCCGGCTCAATCAGGAAACACTCGACGAGAATGTGCTGAAGCAGATTGACCGGGAGATCCCGTATCATATTCTCTTTGTACTGGAGTACGACGGAAAGTACAAAGCTGTGATGGGTTACAAGGAGGCCGCAGGCAGTGGCAAAGCTGCGTTCAAGGTTGACAGATACTATCAGACTGAATGGATGCCGGAAGAGAAACTGCCGGTGCATCTTGATGGGCTGAACATCGACACGGTCTACGAGAACTTCATACGGCAGATTGCGGGAGACGTTCTGCAGGCCGCTACGCCGCAGGAATCGCTACAGGAATCCATCGAACGTGATGGCCGGAAAGAAGAACTGAAGAAGAAAATAGCCAAGCTGCAGGCGAAAATCCGAAAGGAAAAGCAGCTGAACCGGCAGATGGAAATGAACGCCGAGTTGAAGAAACTGAGGAAGGAACTGGAGGATTTGAATGGATGAACATGAACAAGAAGTAATGAAAATCCTCTCTCGCAGGACGTCAAATGGAAAGCTCAGGAGTCGTGAAAGCAATACTGTGGAATTCAAGAAGGCGTTCAACATGGGGAGCGCAGCTGCATATGCGAAAACTATGGCGGCATTTGCAAATAACACTGGAGGATACATTGTTTTTGGAATTGAAGATTCTCCGAGAAGCATACTGGGATTGAAAAATAATAACTTGGAGAACCTGAAACAGGAAAAACTGACGGAAACTATTAATTCATATTTTGCTCCGGCTATCGACTGGGAAACAGGCACGTTTGATGTTGATGTTGAAAAGCTCGACGATAATGGCGTATCACTGACAGAACGCAAGAAAGTTGGCTGGATATACGCCTATGAATCCGATATTAAGCCAGTCATTGCGCTCAAGGATCATAGTGGAGAGAACATTACTGCTGGTGATGTATTCTATAGATATAGGGCCAGGAATGGAAAAATAAAGCCTGCCGAAATGGAGAAAATCATTTCTAAGCGTATAACTCGTGAGCGCGAGAATCTATTGAAGGTACTGGAAGTAATACGTAAAAGCGGCACAGCAAATCTCGGTATAGTCAATTATAGCAACGGTCATTTTTCAACTCCTTATGGAGTCGATATTGCATTTGACCGTAGACTCGTTACACAGGTGTTGAGAAAGGCAAAATATATCAAGGAAGGCAGTTTTACTGAAACTGACGGAATCCCTGTTATTAAGGTTACTGGCAATATTGACCTTGCTGAAGAGGTTCCAGTTCCCGAAGGTAATCCTGATGATACACATCCCTATATTCAAAAGCAGATGGCAGAGAAACTTGGAATTACTACTCAGGAGCTTTATGCCCTTATTTGGTACTTCAGGATGAAAGAATCGAAAAAGTATCATCTGGAGATAACAGTTTCAAAAAACGGTAAAACACATAAATTTTCAAATTTTGCACTTGAGGTTCTTCGAGAGAAACTCAAGGAATTAGAGAATAACGAAGAAGAATTTGACAAGATTCGACAGGCTTATAAAAACCGTAACAAGCAGGAGGAAAAGAACAATGGATAAGATGAGAATGGAGTCAGAAGACATACAGCAGGAAAACGTCAAGAAGATCGCTGCTATGTTCCCAAACTGCGTCACTGAGGCGCGGGATGAGGAAGGGCATTTGAAGAAAGCAATTAATTTTGAGATGCTCAGGCAGATGCTTTCTGATTCTGTCATAGATGGTGATGAGGCGTATGAATTTTCATGGGTAGGAAAGAAAGCTTCTATCGTTGAAGCAAACCGTCCTATACGGAAAACGCTACGCCCGGTGAAAGAAGATAGCGTCAACTGGGACACGACGGAGAACCTCTATATCGAGGGTGACAACCTTGAAGTCCTGAAACTCCTGCAGGAGAGCTATCTCGGAAAAGTAAAGATTATATACATCGACCCGCCCTATAACACGGGGCATGATTTTATATATCCGGATTCTTTTATCATGAACAATGAGGACTATGATGAAGGAACAAATTATTACAATGATGATGGAAATGTTAATTATAAACGTGAAAATACAGAATCAAACGGAAGATATCATTCTGATTGGTGCTCAATGATATATTCGCGCTTATTGTTGGCGCGAAATTTATTATCAGATGATGGTGTGATTTTTATTTCTATTGATGACAATGAGCAGGCTAATATCAAAGAGTTGTGTGATGAAATTTTTGGCAATGAAAATGCTATTGCATCGTTTCCGAGGCTGGCTACCAAAAGCGGAAAAACGCCCCTTACATTTATGATAAGTCATGATTATGTTCTTTGCTATGCTAAATCACGACATGATATTTTTATTGGAGAGGCATTTGAGGACAATAGTTATAAATATTCAGATGAATTTGTAAAAGAAAGGGGACGCTATAACCTTAAGCAGCCATTAGACTGCAACTCTATTAGTTATTCAGCATCGCTTGATTATCCAATTACTCATGATGGAATAACTTATTATCCGGGATCGGATTATAGCAAATATCTTGATAGAAAAAAAGGAAAGCATTTACCTAAGGACTATGCATGGCGTTGGTCTAAGGACTTGTTTGAGTTTGGATTGAAAAGCGGATGGATAGTATTTCAAAACGGAAGGATATATACAAAAGGGTATTTAAATGCTGCAATTGAGAAACAACCTGATGGGACATACTCTATTGTACGCAGAGAAAAGACAAGAAAAATGTCGACTCTTGATTTTATTTCAAATGATTATTCCAATGACATTGCAAAGAAACAACTTGCAGCGTATAAGATTTCGGCAAGATTTGATTTTCCAAAACCGATAAATTTGATTCAGAAACTATTGGCATCACATTATGACAAAGATGCATTAGTCATGGATTTTTTTAGTGGATCAGCAACAACTGCCGAAGCTACCATGAGACAGAATGTAACTGATGGCGGATCTCGGAAATTTATATTGATACAAGTCCCAGAGCCTACGCAAGATGACGATTTTAAAACAATATGTGATATTGGTAAAGAACGTATTCGCCGCGCAGCTGAAAAAATCCATAAGGACAATCCTGAAGCTAAGTTCGACGATGGCTTCCGTGTTTTGAAGCTCGACGATACAAACATGAAAGATGTTTACTATGCGGCAGGGGATTATACGCAAGATCTTGTTTCAATGCTTGAATCTAACGTGAAGCCTGACCGAACCGATCTTGATCTTTTATTTGGCTGCCTGATTGAATGGGGACTTCCACTGTCGCTTCCTTATACTTCGGAAACAATTGACGGCTGCATGGTGCATACCTATAACGATGGGGATCTGATTGCATGCTTTGATGAGAACGTGCCGGAGTCGGTTATCAAGACCATTGCCAAACGTCAGCCGCTTCGTGCCGTGTTCCGTGACTTCAGCTTCGCCAGCAGCCCGGAAAAGATCAATGTCGGCGAGATTTTCAAGCTGCTTGCGCCGGATACAAGAGTCAAGGTCATTTAAGGAGGTGGCAGAATGAAGCTGCAATTCAAGCATCAGAAGTTTCAGGCTGACGCCGCCAAAGCCGTCGTGGATGTTTTTGCCGGGCAGCCATACCTCACGCCCACCTACATGATGGACAGAGGAACTGGAATCTATCAGCCCGGCCTGAACGAGGACGATGACTTCACGGGCTGGTCGAACGCAAAGATCGTGCCAGAACTGTCCGACGGACAGATACTTGAGCATATCCGTAAGATTCAGCGTGACGGGCAGATCGAGCCGTCCCAGTCGCTCGAGGGCAAATACAACCTGACCATCGAGATGGAGACCGGCGTCGGAAAAACCTATACCTACATCAAGACCATGTACGAGCTGAACAAAGCATACGGTTGGACTAAGTTCATCGTGGTCGTGCCGTCTATCGCCATCCGCGAGGGCGTTTACAAGTCGTTTCAGGTGACGCAGGATCACTTTGCCGAGGAATACGGGAAGAAGATACGCTTTTTCATCTACAACTCCTCTCAGCTTACTGAGATAGACCATTTTGCCTCTGATAGCTCCATCAATGTGATGATTATCAACTCGCAGGCGTTTAACGCCCGCGGAAAGGATGCGCGACGCATTTACATGAAGCCCGAGGAGTTCCGTTCCCGCCGCCCAATCGATATCATCGCCAGGACGAATCCGGTTCTGATTATCGACGAACCACAGTCTGTCGAAGGCAAGCAGACAAAGGAACGCCTGAAGGAATTCCATCCGCTCCTGACGCTGCGCTATTCCGCCACACCAAGGGAATACTACAACCTGATTTACCGGCTCGACGCGATGGATGCCTACAACAAGAAGCTCGTCAAGAAGATTGTCGTCAAAGGCATCACGGAGAGCGGGACGACCGCGACCGAGAGCTTTGTCTATCTAGAAGGGCTCAATCTGTCCAAGTCTGCGCCGACGGCGACGATACAGTTCGACTGCAAGAGAGCCAGCGGCATTAAACCGATAACCGCTACTGTGAATGAAGGCTACAACCTCTTCGACCATTCCGGAGAGCTCCCCGAGTACCGGGACGGCTTCGTGGTCAAGCGCATCGACGGCAGAGATGATTCCATCGAATTCATCAATGGCATCAAGCTTTACGCCGGAGACGTGATCGGCAAGGTGGACGAGAATCAGCTGCGCCGTATCCAGATACGAGAGACCATCCTCTCCCATATCGAGCGTGAGAGGGAACTGTTCAATAAGGGTATAAAGGTTCTGTCCCTGTTCTTCATCGACGAGGTAGATCACTATCGTGTATACGATAAGAACGGACAGCCTCAGAACGGTATCTTTGCCGACATGTTCGAGCAGGAATACGCCGACGTAGTTGGAAATCTGCAGCGGGAATTCTGCGACGACGAGTACATGCAGTACCTTGCGTCCATCCCGGTAGAGAAAACGCATGCTGGCTATTTCTCCATCGACAAGAAGGGCCGCATGATCAACAGCAAGGTCGGCAGGAAGGAAACGACCTCCGACGATATCGACGCATACGACCTGATCATGAAGAACAAGGAGCTGCTGCTTGACCGTGATCCGAAGCGTTCGCCCGTGCGGTTCATTTTCTCGCATTCCGCGCTGCGCGAAGGCTGGGACAATCCGAACGTGTTCCAGATCTGCACACTCAAATCATCATCAAGCGAGATACGCAAGCGGCAGGAAGTCGGGCGAGGCATGCGTCTTTGCGTCAACCAGGACGGCGAACGCATGGACGCGGGAGTTCTCGGAAACGATGTGCAGAACGTCAACGTGTTGACCGTAATTGCGTCTGAAAGTTACGAGAGCTTCGCCAAGGGACTCCAGTCCGAGATTGCCGAGGATATCGCAGACCGTCCTCGTGCTGTTACGAGAGACCTGTTCCTGAACCGTGTTGTCACGGACGATCACGGCAACGAGATGGTTATCGATTCCGATACGGCGTCGGCAATCATGTACGAAATGACCGTGAACCGTTATGTTGACCGCAAAGGCGTTCTCACAGACAAGTACTATGAGGACAAGGCAAACGGCGAGCTTAAGATGGCCGAGGAGGTCAAAGGTTTTGAAGCCGCCGTCGTGGACATCATCGATTCTATCTACGATCCAAAGGCAATGAAGCCTGAGAATGCCCGCAGCAACAACGTGGAACTGCAAGTTGACGAAGAGAAGCTTAACAGCAAGGAGTTCAAAGCACTCTGGTCGCGGATCAACGCAAAGTCCGTCTACGTGGTAGATTTCGATACGGACGAGCTTGTCCGCAAATCTATCGCAGCACTCGACAGCAGGCTGCGCGTGGCGAAGATCTACTTCAAAGTCGAATCCGGCTCGATGGTTGAAATACAGTCCAAGGAGCAGCTGCGGTCCGGCGCGGCGTTTGTCCGGGAATCGTCTTCTACATTCGGCATCAAGCAGGCCATAGTCGCCAGCAAGAGCGTCACATATGACCTTGTTGGAAGAATCGTTGAATCCACAGGGCTTACCCGGAAGGCTGTCATTCAGATCCTCATCGGCATTAATAAGGCTACGTTCGACCAGTTCAAATACAATCCGGAGGAGTTTATCCTCAAGGCGTCGCAACTAATTAACGACGAGAAGGCTACGGCAATCATCGAGCACATCACCTACAGCGTGATGGACGACCGCTACGGCACGGACGTCTTCACCGAGCCTACCATCAAGGGCAAGCTCGGCACGAACGCCATGAAGGCAAAGAAGCACCTGTACGACCACATTGTCTACGATTCGACGAACGAGCGCGACTTCGCCACAGAGCTTGATACAAACACGGATGTGGCGGTCTACGTAAAGCTGCCAGATGGATTCTACATCTCCACTCCGGTCGGCCACTACAATCCTGACTGGGCGATTGCCTTCTTTGAAGGAAGCGTCAAGCACATCTACTTCGTTGCGGAGACGAAAGGCTCCATGTCTTCGATGCAGCTACGGCTGATTGAGGAGTCGAAGATCCACTGCGCCCGAGAGCACTTCAAGGCAATCTCCAGCGACAATGTTGTCTACGACGTAGTAGACAGCTATAAATCACTGATGGAAAAGGTAATGAAGTGAGGGGTTTGATATGGCAGCGCATGGAAAGAATATACAGTTGTATTTGATGGACGGAAAACCGCGAATTCTGGCAGAGAAAATTCGACCGGAATACATCAAGAGACAGGGATGTACAGAATCAGCTGAAAGCTGACGGATGGAACGTGATAGTCGTATAGGAATGCGAACTTTCCAGAAAAGCTGACCGCGAGGAACGGCTGCGAAGGCTTGAACGGGAAATCAGGGAATCAAGGGGAAAGCAATGAGCAACTACGTTAAAAAGATAGTGTCAGATTACTGCGTGCTTGACACGGAGACCACAGGTCTTTCCGCCTATTATGACGAGGTGATTGAGATTGGAATTCTGAAGGTGCGCAGTGGAGATGTGACCGACAGGTATGAACAGCTGATCAGACCGAAGTATGAAATAGACGGATTCATCACCAGCCTGACTGGCATCACAAACGAAATGGTGGCGGACAAGCCGCCTATCGAAGATGTGAAGGGAGATGTCCTCGCGTTTTTGGAAAACGACATCATCGTCGGTCATAACACGTCCTTTGATGTCCGATTCCTCGCCGCGGGATTCCAAGAGAACATCAATAACGAGTACATGGATACGATGCAGTTTGCCAGAAAACTGTATCATGATTTGCCTCATCACCGGCTTTCAGATTTGTCCGAGTATCTGAATCTGACGAACAATGAACATCGAGCCATCGCGGACTGTGTCACAACGATGGAGCTGTATGAGGCGATGAAAACTGAAATGGCTCAGAAAGGACTGGGCATCAGAGACCTGTGGCAGGTAAATTCAAGCGGACACAGTGGGATAGACATAGGCGCAATTACAGCGACAACGGATGACATTGATGAAGACGGGTTCTTCTACGGAAGGCATGTGGTGTTCACCGGAAAACTTGAACGAATGACGCGCAAGGAAGCGATGCAGATTGTCGTCAATATGGGAGGCATTCTTGACAACAGCGTGAACAAGCACACGAACTATCTCATTCTTGGCAACAATGATTACAACGCTGTGCTCCACGGAGAAAGATCCTCCAAGCACAAGAAAGCTGAGAAACTGAAGCTGGAGGGCCAGGATATAGACATCATTGATGAATTCACGTTCTATGACATCATCAATGGGAATTAGGGCAGATGAACAGAACCTTTCAAAGATACATCTGTACCTTTGAAGGATCGACCGAACATTTTAATTTCAGCCTTAGTTGCTGCTATCAGCGAGCAGATCGGCAGGATCAAAGTGCACTTGCATGGCAATCTGAATCTGCACCTGAGAAAAGGAGACAGAACACGAACAATTCATTCGTCGCTTGCCATTGAGCATAATTCCCTTTCGCTTGAACAAGTTACGGCCATCGTTGATGGAAAGCGTATCCTTGGAAATCTGAATGAGATTCGGGAAGTGAAGAATGCCTACGACACATACGAGATGATGCTTTCTCTTGATCCCTGTTCTGTGAAAAGTACAGGAGAAAGCAACTTGATCGGTGACCGACCAGGATAAGCGACCAAGATACCGACCAGGTTAACGGCAGACTGGGTTGAGACCTTGATCATAAACCGATTGAGCAGAGGAGAGCAGGTCGAGACGATGGCTTCCCTCCTGCCCGCCGTATTATAGGTAGAAAAAACACGTGGACCAGTTCCCGCAAACGGAGAGCACCTGTAAAAGCGCCGATTTTCGGCTTAGAGCAGTTCCCGCAAACGAACGGAAATGTGCCCGGGAACCAGACATTCAGGTACTTGTCTCATGCCACATCGAAACCGTTTTCCTGCTGACGAGGGAATAAGAAATCTAAGAGGAGGCAGCCATGCTGATTAATTTCAATGAAATAAAAGAAGCCAAGCGTTAGCGAAGGCTGATTACATGCAAGCTGTGCTGAGACATGTGTCCTCTTAACGAAGGCAAGCGTTAGCGAAACCTAAGCCTGAATTTTAGAGGCAGAACGTCCTTATAAAAATTGATGTCAGGAAATTAAACCCTGGTACCGTAAAAGCCTTGAAAACAAGGTATTTCTGTGCATTTACCTCTTCGCGTCCAGACAGCCATCCGGACGCGAAAATTCGTTATAGGGAACTTGTCCAAGGGAAATTGTGCCCACCTCGAGTTATGAGGTTGGATGTCAGAGGCTTGAGGTAGACCAGAATCTGATTGATGAGTTTTCGTACCAGCCCATCGTCAAACTCTACGATGGCGGTTTCCTGACCGGCGATAAAATCCTGAGGTTCAGTGATGCGCTTCAAGGTCAGGAAGTCTGTGGTATAAGTCATTTGCAGCGAGGAGATAGATCAATGATTGATATGTTAAAAAAGTGCGGAATCCGCAATATTTATCTCGTGTGGAAAGGGGATACATATGGAGTTTCCAAGAGAATTATACTTACAGAAGCTGATCGGCAAGATGCACAATGGCCGCGTGAAGATCATTACAGGCATCCGTCGCTGTGGTAAGTCATATCTGCTCTTTCATCTGTTTACCCGCTATCTGCACGAGCAGGGAGTCACAGATAATCAGATCATTGGGCTTTCACTGGAAGATCTGCCAAATGCCAGATATCGTAATCCGCTGGAGTTGGATCAATACGTGCGGAGTCGAATTGTGGATCAGTCACGTCAATACTATGTGATGATTGATGAAATCCAGTTTGTGACGGCAATTCCTAACCCGTATCTCGATGATCCGAACGCGAAGTTAACATTTATCGATGTGATCTTGGGATTGATGAAGTTATGCAATGTCGATCTCTATATCACAGGCAGTAATTCGAAGATGTTGTCCAGTGATATCCTCACACAGTTTCGCGATCGAGGGGATGAAATACGTATCTATCCGCTGTCATTTGCGGAATTTAGCGGGGCATATGAAGGTGACAGTCGAAGAGCATGGGCCGATTACTGTACATATGGCGGTATGCCGACAGCGGTGGAACTTCAGACACATGAAGAGAAGAGCAGATACCTGCAGGATCTGTTTCAGAGGACGTACCTTAAGGATGTGATTGAGCGTCATAACATAAAAAATGACGTGTCAATATTAGATGATCTGCTAAATGTTGTCGCGTCGGCAATTGGATCACTTACGAATGCATCAAAGCTCTCCCGAACATTTATGAGCGAAAAGCATGTTAGCATCAGCTCGACTACAATAGAGCGCTATTTAGGATATTTTGAGGAGGCTTTTCTCATTAGTAAAGCCAATCGCTATGATGTGAAGGGAAAGCGATATATGCAGACTCCCAGCAAATATTACTTCACAGATGTAGGTCTTCGAAATGCGAAATTGAATTTTCGACAGCAGGAGGAGACGTATATCATGGAAAATATCCTCTATTGTGATCTTATACGACGTGGATATGATGTCGATGTGGGACTCGTGGAGCAGAATGCCGTAACTGCTGAGGGAAAGAAGATCAGGAAGCAGTTGGAGGTAGATTTTGTCGTTAATCGCGGAAGCAATCGTACATATATTCAATCAGCGCTTACGATTGCAGAGCCTGAGAAGCGGAAGCAGGAGATAGCATCTCTGATACATATTCCTGACTCATTCAACAAGATTGTGGTGGTGCGAGAGTATATCACATCATGGCGTGACGAGAATGGGATTCTTTATATTGGAATCGAGCAGTTTCTGCTGGACGAAAAAGTGTTAGGTTATTAACTTCCAGTTTGTTGAGTTGGTTCGAAATCAGATGGATATGTTTTCGCATACCCTCGGATTTTGGATATATTCCCGCAGACACTCGACATTCATAATGGTGTCTCCGGGCACATCGAAACCGTTTCCCTGCTGACGAGGGAGTAAAATAAAAAGGAGCCAGCCATGCTGATCAATTTCAATGAAATAAAAGAAGCTGTCTTCTCCGGAATGAATGGCGGGGAAGGGACAATGACTGTCCGGATGTTCAATGACAGCAAATACCGCATCATCCCGACGAAACTCCATCCGGGCGCATCGATCGGACTCCACAAGCAGGAATCCGGAGACGACATCAATTACATCCTTTCCGGCACCGGCAAGGTTATCTGCGACGGGAAAGAAGAAATCCTCACCGCCGGCTGCTGCCACATCTGCCCTAAAGGATCCTCCCATACCATCATTAATACTGGAGAAGACGACCTTACGATGCTGACCCTCGTCGTTCATGGATAGGAGGCAGCCATGAAATACAAGACCATCGACCACATCGTGATCACTACGGAAAATCTTGAGGCATGCCTTCATTTCTATGTCGATATCCTTGGCATGAGGGCCGAGGAGAAGAACGGGAGATACGCACTCTCCTTCGGGAATCAGAAATTCAACATCCATACAAGAAAAGCCGAATTTCTTCCTGCTGCCGGGAATCCCGAATACGGCAGTCTCGATCTCTGTCTTGCCATTGAAGGCAGCATCGAAGATGCCGAAAAGGAAATCAAGGAAAAAGGCGGCGCCATCGAAGAAGGCCCTGTCACACGCCATGGGGCGCTGGGTGAAATGAAAAGCATCTACCTGAGAGACCCCGACGGCAATCTTATCGAACTTGCCTCTTATGAAGGCTGAATTGGACCATTTGGAAGGAGAAATCTATGAACAAGGAAAAAACCTGCCAGTACCTCAAAGACCACGGAATCACTTTTGAGACCACCGAGCATAAGGCTGTATTCAACATGGAAGAACTGGCAGAGGTCAAGCTTCCTTATCCGGAATGGGACGCCAAGAACCTTTTCGTCAGGGATGACAAGAAAAGGAATTACTACCTCATCACCGTCAAGGGTGAAAAGCAGGTGAACCTCAAAGAATTCCGCAAGGCGCAGGGCCTGAGGGCCCTCTCCTTTGCCAGTCCCGATGATCTCTTGAAGTACCTCAAGCTCACCCCCGGGCTCTGTCACTCCGCTCGGCCTTCTGAATGACGAAGAAAACGCGGTTCACTTCTACCTCGATGAGACATTTTTGAGCCATAAGATAGGTGTTCATCCCAATGATAACACAGCCACCATCTGGCTGGACACAGAAGACCTCATTCGCATCCTCAAAGATCACGGAACCGAAGTCAACATCGTGGAAATATAAAAAGGAAATGAAAAAGCAGCCCCGCAAAAGGACTGCTTTTTTAGTGCAAGAACCCGCCTTCCTCATTCCCTCTCGAGTTCCGGCGCTAAGACGAGTATATCGCCGTGTTTGATCACGGTGCTGCCGGAAGGAATGATGGTGTCTATGCCTCTCTTGATCAGGAGGACGCGGCGGGCGCTGGAGGAGGGGATGGCGGCAAGCGGACGATTGGCCGCTTCGCTTGCGCGGTCGACGACGACTTCTTCCAGAGCGTGATGCTCTTCATCCTCGAAACTGTGAGCCGCAAAGACCAGAAGGTCATTTTCCTTCAGAACCGTACTCCCGTCAGGCACAAGGACTTCGCCATTTCTCATAATCATCGCCACGAGAAGATCCCTCGGAAGCTGAAGCTCTGCCAGCGACTTGCCGCACCAGCTGCTCCCTTCCTTTAGGCGCAGCCGGACGAAGCTGATATCGCTGTCATCCTGGTAATCATTAAACGTCGTGCGGATATCCGCCGTAGGATCGATCATCGAAAGCTTCTTGGCCGCGAACGGAAGAAGCGTTCCCTGAATGGAAATCGAGAGAAGTACCATGCAGAACACAAGGTTATAAAGATTGTACGTAATGTCCACCTCGGCCAGCACAGCGCCTATGGCAAATACAATCGAGGCCGCCCCGCGGAGGCCCGCCCAGGAAACCAGGGCAATCTGCTCCCGCTTGGCCCCGAAAGGCGCCAGGATCGCCGCGCTTACCAGAGGTCTTGCCACAAGCGTCAGGAACGTTGTCAGCACTAGAGCCGGCACAATCACAGACGGCAGATCCACCGGCGTCACCAGAAGTCCCAGAAGGAAGAAAATCATCACCTGCGCCACATTCGTCAGGACATCGAAGAAATGGACCAGGTACTTCTTCTGCGGAAGCTTCGAATTTCCGATATAAATCCCGCAGAGGTAGACACTCAGATATCCATTTCCATCAAACTCTGCCGGAATCGCATACGCCAGCACCATGATCGAAAACAGGAAAACCGTGTGACTCTGCTGTGAAGGAAGCAGCCGCGAATGCAGAAGCTTCAGCGCAAGCCAGCCGATTGCGAGCCCGAAAAAAGCTCCGATCAGAAGCTGCTTGGCCAGGAGCAGAGGGAAAGAAAACGCTGCCCCGCTCAAAAGCGCAATCGCCGCCATCGTCAGCATATAACTCATCGGGTCATTCGAACCCGACTCCACCTCAAGGAGCGAGTCCGTATGATACTTCAAAGCCAGCTTCTGCGAACGGAGAATGTTGAAAACTGAAGCCGCATCCGTCGAAGAAATCACGGCCCCGATCAGAAAACTCTCCAGCCACGAAAGCGACAGCGCGAAATGAGCGAATACAGCCACAGCTCCCGCCGTCCCCGCAACTCCCAGCGAAGACATTAGAGCTGCCTCGCGCAGAACCGGCCGCGCTGCCCGCATATTCGTCCCGAAGCCGCCATAAAACATAATGAAAATCAGGCACACTGAGCATACCAGGTTCACCAGAGCATAATGATCGAACTGAATCCGAAACGGCCCGTTCTCCCCGAAGAACATGCCCAGACCGATAAAAATGAGCAAAGAAGGAACAGGAATCTTCTCCAAAAACCGATTCAGCAAAATACAAATCAAAATCACAGCCCCCAATAAAAGCAAGGGTTGATTCAACCACACCACATCCTTCCCTAAGTAATAGAAAATACTCTATTTATAACTGTAACAGCTAGGACGCAATACTGTCAAATAATCAGAGCAAATCATCGATAATAAAAGAAAATATATGAGAAATTGGGAAGAATGGCATGGAAATGAGGGGAATAAGGAAGAAATGAGTGAGATTAGATGTATCGCTAACACTTGCCTTCCCAGACGGGGAAGTACGCCCTTGACCTTGCTCTGGAAGAGAAGGTCGGGATAAGATTATGAAAGGTTTCAAACAAATAAACAGAGCTCTTTCTTTTATTCCTCTTGAAGCTGCCCCCGACGGAGGGAAGAATGCCTTTTACCTTGCTCAGGCAGGAGAAGACCTGCTACACAAGAACAAGCCCCAATTTTAATTTTTTGGTATTTTT
>ERZ791903.700-NODE-700-length-41643-cov-3.300038_pt1 | contig 41643 bp, 31 predicted proteins | sample MGYA00510148_ERZ791903 | MGnify/ENA primary metagenome ERZ791903 (study PRJEB30046, sample SAMN00792080) | human gut metagenome | study: EMG produced TPA metagenomics assembly of the A metagenome-wide association study of gut microbiota in type 2...
TAACTTGGCGAAGATCGTGGTGCTATTCAGACGCCTGGGACATTATCGTTTTCTATTCCGGCAGACGGTGCTTCGATCGGATTGAACCATGTCGTTCCTTCCCTTCAATCTTTTGAAAGTTGGCACGGATTGGCATCTAGGCCGGCAACGGAAGCTTCTCATGACAGCGTCTTCATCAGGCCAAAAATCGGAGGCAATTACACAAGGAACAGTTTGAGGTTTCTTCCTATTCAAGCCGATGTCGCTTTCAACACAACGGTCGGCAATGAGGTGACTTTCAAACCTTCCGGCGTTCTCCTCGGTCTTGGTTCGAAACTTCGCATCACTGGTCCATGGCTTTCGGAGGAGACCATCAATGTTCAGATTCAAAAAATACAGTTTGTCCCGGCTGTTAGAGAAAGGAGTTTTTCAATCGAATCCCGGAGAGAGCTGATAGTCGAGACAAAGTACGGTCTTTTGACCTTGGCGGACCTAAAAGGACTAAGCCGAGGATTGGACGCTGGCGATGAACTCTCCTGTCAGTGTGTCTTGACCGCGACCTTTGAGAGAGGAGATTTTGTCAGCGGACAAAACTTAGTCGCCCAAGTTTATTCAGTCATACAGGGTGCATTGACTGAAAACAATCCTGAGAAATTTTCTCGGTTTTTCCTGAGAGACTGTAATTACCGGTTCATAGAGCATCCGGTTTTCAAAGGTAAACCGGAAAAAATCTTTTCCCAGCTCTCAGGGGATTGCGCTTACGCCAAGATCGTGAGAAGAAATAACAAGGCCTTGATTCGTGACAGAGTCAGCGTCTTAGTTTGGAAGACGCCGATCGGCAGTTTTGTATTGGCGTTTGATCTCACATCTAACGGAATCAGCGGTGTCTACGTTGATGCTACAGAAAATTACTCTCTAAAGGAGGAGGTGCTGTTTTTCCGCTGGGTTGAAGAGAGCGGAAGATTGCTTCCGTAGAGTCAGTGCCGGCGGCTCTTGGCGTCCCCGGCACCCTTTGCTCGAAATTTGAAGAAAAAAAATATTTGATGTTTCTTTGATTTTAGTCAAGCACCCTAAGGTGCACCTAAAAGTACTATGACCTTGCTTTCAGAAAAAAGCACAGTGAATGAGTCAAACATCAAGGAGAATCAAATGAATATGAATAGAAGAATGTTCTTCAAGTCCATGGGCGCCGCAACCGTAGCAGCCACCCCGATTTCTTCAGCTCTTGCCAATGTTGTTAGCCCGAAGAAATGGGATCAGACCTGTGAAGTTCTTGTTATCGGCGCCGGCGCAGCCGGTCTCTTTGCTGCCGTTTCGGCCAAAGAAAGCGGTGCAAAGTCCGTTGTACTTCTGGAAAAAGCTGCCAGCCCGTTCTTGAACTCCACCTCTCTTTCTGCAGGCAGTGTTAACGCTACAGGCACGAAAGCTCAGTTTGCCGCCGGCGTTGAAGATCGCGGCAATGCTGCCGAATTTGCCAAAGAAGTCGAAAAGACCGGCAAAGGGCTTGCAGATCCACAGCTTGTCAAGCTCTTTGCAGAAAACTCTGCGATGGCACTTGACTGGCTAACCGACCACGGCGTCGTTTTCACACCTCAGCCCAATTCCGCTTTCCGTCTCAAACGTATGCACGGATGCGACAAACATACCGGTGCACAGTATGTTGACGTACTTTTCCAAAATGCTAAGAAGATCGGCGTCGACATCAAGCTCAATACTAAGGTTGTTGAACTGATCACCAACACTGAAGCAAATGAAGTTTTGGGCGTTAAAGCCGAGTCCAACGGCAAGCCCCTTTATGTCAGAGCTACGAAAGGCGTTGTTATTGCTACCGGCGGCTTCTGCGGGGATGTCAACATGATCGATAAATTCATACTCGACTTCCGCGGCGCTTTGACATTTGCTTCTGCCAACAGTGAAGGCCAGGGTCTGAAGATGGCCGAGAAGATCGGCGCAGCCAGCACGCATATGAACTTCGCAGCTGTTTACGGCTACGGTGTTCCGATGTCCAAAGATAAGAACAATCGCAAAGGCTGGATTTTCCGCGGTCACGTCATGAACCTGTACGGCCCGATCACCGTTGGTCCGGACGGAAAACGTTTCGTCAACGACGACCTTGGAGCCACATCAATTTCTCAGGCAATGTCGCACCTAGGTTTCAAGAAGGTATTCCAAGTTGCTACCGAAGCCCAGCTTCTTGACTTCATGAAGAATGATCCGATTCAAGTGATCGGCTGGGATCAGAATACATTCAAGAAAGAACTTGAAGAACAGAAGGTATTTGTAGTTAAGGCCGATACGATTGCCGAACTCGCTAAGAAGATGGGCCTTCCGGCTGATCAATTGGAAGCGACTGTCAAACGCTACAACCAGTTTGTTAAGAACGGCAAGGACGAAGACTTCGGCCGTAAATATATGAAGGGTACATTCGAGAAAGGACCTTTCTACGGCTTCATCGGACAGCCGATTGCCGGTATCTCCCTGGGCGGTTTGAAGGTTAATAAAGACCTGCAGGTACTTGATGTTTATGATCAGCCGATCAAACATCTGTATGCAGCCGGTGAAGCTATCGGCGGTATCCACGGCGGCTCTTACATCGGCGGCAACTCCGTCGGTTCCAGCTTGACCCTCGGTATGGTTGCAGGCAAGAAAGCCGCAGCAAGTAAGTAGTTTTTCCTGCTAGGAAGTTCGAAACACCTTATCTAAAATTTTGAGGGTAAGGTGTTTTGTTTGTTTTTATGCGTCTGAAAAAGTTTTTGTTAACAGCATTCATAGTGCTCGCAGCGCCCTGTGTCTATGCAGCGAAGGATTCCCCAACCGTTTTTCGGGTATCCGTCATGCAGTCTGATGAGCATCTTTTTCATGAAAGCATTATTGAAAACCTCGAAGGAGCCCTAGAAAAAGCCCTCGGAGCAAAAACAAAAGTCGAGATCTCAACGGACAGCCCTGAAACGATCAAAACCAAGTTAAGAGAAGGGCGAGTTGAACTGGTTTTTTGCAACAGCGTTCTTTACCGAGCGCTTCTTCCCTATGGCGTCAGAGATCTGGCAACGGTTCACAGTGATTGGAATCCTAATCCCAATCGCGCGGACGGAGCCGCCTTAATCGTCAAAAGAGATAGTGAGATTTCATCTCTGAACCAGCTTTTAAATCTCAAAGATCCCAAAGTAGCGATGGAAAAGAGCAGGCACTTCGATGTTCTCTACTACATACTCGGAGAGTTCGAAACGCTGAAGCTCGATATTGAAAAATTTAAAACCTTTCTCTCAGAAAATACTCAAAAAAGCTCTGAGCTCGTAAAAGATGTCATTCAGGGAAAAGCAGATGCAGCGCTTCTTCCGGCATGTTTCTTGGAGCAACATGTCGTCGAATATCCTTCTTTGTATCGTGAAATAAAAGTTCTCAATCCCTTACGTTCGTCTGAGCTGCCGTGTACCGTTTCAACGACTCTTTATCCTAATTGGTCCGTACTGATTACGCCGAATATTTCGATGAAGCAGGCGACGGACATTGCGGCAACACTTCTCACACAGTCTAAAAGCAGTGACGGAGCGTGGTGGTCTGTGTCAACTCAGTTCGATGGCGTGGATAAACTGCTGAAAAATCTTAAGGTAGAGCAGTATTCATATTTGCGCGAGTGGACGCTTAGAAGATTTTTCGAAGAGTATTTTCCCTTCATTATTCTTTTCGGTGCCTTTCTTACCGGCGTGATATTGTACAGCTGCGTTGCGAATCGCCTGATTAAGATACGAACCAGACAACTTTCCCAGAGTCTTTTGAGGCTTTCAAAGTACAAGAAAGAATTCGAGCTTGTCAGAAGAGACAATGAGATTTATCACCGTATGGGCATCGTGTCTCATATTTCCAGCCTTATCTCACATGAGTTGAGACAGCCGCTTAACACGATCAGCTGCTATTCGCAGGGACTGTTGATGAGGTTAGAGAAGGGCCCGATGGAGCAAGGGCAGATTTCGGATATCGTTTATCAAATTCACAAAAAGACACAGGGTGCCGACGAGATTATTAAAAAGGTTAGAGATTTTGCAAAATTCGGAAGCCGCCCGGTTGCAACGGGGTTAAATCAGAGCGTTCGAAAAGCGGTAGATGTTTTTCTGCTTAGCAGCCAGTGTGCGTCTGTCGTGGAATTTAAACCCTCGGAAGCCGCTTGGATAAAGATCGATCCGTTTGAGCTGGAGCTGCTGGTACTTAACCTCTTGAGAAATGCCAGTGAAGCGCTGATCAAAACAGCCAATGCCCAAATTGACGTGAACGTTACTATCAATAAGGAAACCTCGGAACTGACGCTGTCCGTCAAAGACAACGGACCCAAACTTTCGGAAGAAACATTGATCAAAATTAAAAGAGGCTTTGACACCACCAAGAAGAACGGAACAGGAATGGGCCTTGTGATTGTCTCCGAGATAGTCTCTAACGCTCGGGGCAAGCTCGACTTTATCCCTTCCAAGGATCGCGGCCTTCTTGTAAAGATTACTTTTCCTTTAGATACTCATGAACAGAAAAATTGAGAAAGAAATCATTCGTCTCGTTGATGACGATGAAGATCAGAGAAAAGCACTGCGCTTTCTCCTGGAGGCCGCCGGCTACGAAGTTCGAGACTATCCGAGCGGAAGAGACTTTTTGGTGAACGACGAGCCCTCTGTTCCCGGATGCGCCATTTTGGATCTTCAGATGCCGGAAATGGACGGGCTAACACTTCTCACGATCATGAGAGAGCGCGAATATCGTGTACCTGTGGTTTTTCTTTCAGCGCACGGCGACATTCCATCTACAGTGGAGGCGATGAAGAAGGGAAGCCTCGATTTCTTGGAAAAACCGGTTGACAGCCAGAAACTCTGTCAGCTTTTATCCGATATTCTCAAGAAGGACAGAGCTACGCGAAATGCCGGTATGGAACCGGAAGAGGCAAAGAAGCTTTTCCTGAAGTTATCGCCCCGCAGGCAGGAAATCGCAAAACTGATTTCTAAAGGATTGCTGAAGAGAGAGGTTGCCGAGCGGCTGAACATCAATCTTAAAACCGTCGAAGCGCACTGCCAGTTCATTTATTCCCAGCTAAATGTCCATTCGGTCGTTGAACTTTCTTCCATTATTTGCGGCGCAGAACTTTCCGAGGATTGAAGATGAAAAGAAGAACTTTATTGATTAGTCCTCTTTCATTTGTTCTGCCGTCTTTGGTGAACGCCAAGCCTATTGAAAAAACCGAAACGGCCGAAATCGTCATCATCGGTGCGGGTGCGGCCGGACTGTTTGCAGCCGTGGCGGCAAAGGAAAACGGCGCCGGAAGAGTAGTTTTGGTTGAAAAAAATCCGTCTCCTTTCTTTAGTTCTACTTCTTATTCTGCCGGCAGCGTGAACGCATCCGGCACTCTGGCGCAGTTGAAACACGGTATTCAGGACATCGACGGGAAGGAAGAATTTACGGAGGAAATTCTCAGACAAGGAAACTACGAGAATGATAAGGCGCTGGTGGCGAATTACGTAGAGAACGCAGCGCCGGCTTTAGATTGGCTGACGGAAAAAGGTGTGGAGCTGACACCGTCGACGAACATTGCCTTCCGCATGAAAAGAATGCATGGCTGCGACTTGGCGACCGGAGCAAGATATGTTGAAGTGCTTTTCTCGGAAGCTATACGTTTAGGTGTTGAGATTTGGTTCAACACAAAGGCTACGGATCTGATTACGGAAAAAGGCAATGAGGTTCTCGGAGTCCAATATAAAAGAGGCAGAAGCTACGGCAATTTGCTGGCACAAAAAGGCGTGATCTTAAGTACGGGAGGGTTTGGCGGGGATGTCAGCCGCGTTGACCAAGATATTCCGAAGTTTGCAGGACTTCCGACATTTGCCTCTCCCTCCAGCCGAGGAGAAGGCCTGGATATGGCAAGACAAATCGGTGCAGCAACGCATCTATTGGATTATATGGGTGCTTACGCGTATGGTTTTCCGCTGGATGAAGAGACAAGAAGAGGATTGATTTTCCGCGGGCATGTCATGAATTTATATGGTTCGATCACTTTGAATAAAGAGGGAAGACGATTTATTAATGATGATCAGAACTCTACGAAGGTTGCTCAATTCCTCGCTTCTCATCATGAAAGAACCGTCTATCAATTAGCGACCGAGGCTCAGCTGTCGGATTTCATGAAAAACGATCCCATTCAAGTTATTGGCTGGGACCGAACGAAATTCAATCAGGAAAAAGAGGAAGGTGGTCACTTTATTAATAGGGTCAACTCTCTAGAAGAGTGCGCCTCGGAAATGGGATGCAGTTTCGACACGCTGAAAAATACGATCGATGTTTACAATCGTTCAGTTGCTTCAGGAAATGACGAGAAATTCGGACGGAGGTTCATGAAGGGCCAGTTCTTATCAGGTCCGTTTTATCTGTTTAAATGCACGCCCGTTGTCGGGATTACCATCGGAGGATTAAAAGTTAACGAGAGAATGCAGGTGCTTAATGAACATGGGGAGCCTATATGCAATTTATATGCAGCCGGAGAAATCGTCGGCGGTTTGCACGGAACCTCATACATTGGGGGTTGCTCCTTAGCCGGAGCTCTGGCCCTGGGCAGAATGGTCGGCGAACAGCTTGTAAAGAGCTAAGTGCTTTTTTAGAAGAGCTTGTTTTTAATTCCACCAGGCTACAGCTCTTGTAGGAGCACCGTCTGCGTTTTCTAGCTTTAAAGGAAAGCAGGAAAAGTTGAATAGACCACCGCCGCATTGATCCAAATTGGCTAAATTCTCAATATTGATGATTTCTTTGTTTTTGAAGAGCTTCTTGTGACGATGCAGGCTAACGTCTGAGATCGGATCAATACCCATGACGTCGAAGCCGATGCCTTTGTATTTTCCTAACAGAATAAAGTCAAGGACTTCGTCATCGATGCATGGGTAGTCGCCAAAATATTCTTCTGATCCCCAAAACCTATTCCAGCCGGTATTGAACAATAGGAAGTCCGCGTTCTCAACATCTTCTCCTGCGCCGCCGACTTCTTTCATTGTTATGGGGTCTCCCGGTTTCAAGTGCGTGCAGTCAATGACAATTGCCTGACCGATAAACTGCGTCAGAGGCAGAGCGTCAAGAGTGAGGCCTTTTTCGTAGACATGAGCCGGAGGATCAATGTGCGTCCCGGTATGGGAGTACATATGAATGAGTGTTTCGCGATAGCCGTCCTTTTCATAAGAGGCTACGGTTGTTAACTGAGGTTTTTCGGAACCCGGAAAAACAGGCGTAGTTTTGGCAATAGTGTGGCTCAGGTCAATTATCTTCATAACAGTCACCATAGTTACAGAGTTCTTTACTTTTCCCTCATCAGGGTAGCAACTTGATTAGTTAAAAATTTTTTTGGTGCAACATCGGAACAGACCGCTTTTTCTATTGGTAAGCTATCTTGTCAAGCAATGGTCATTTTTTGATGGTTCCTATATTACCCACAATTCTGTTAGAATCATCGTCTCTCATGGAAAGGTGGCAGAGTGGTCGAATGCGCCGGACTCGAAATCCGGTATACGGTTATACCGTATCGAGGGTTCAAATCCCTCCCTTTCCGCCATTTTTCTGCTTAGTTCCCCGTCAACACATTTTCTCCTCTCTACGAAGGCTTCGGCATTTTAGAGAAAACTGATAGTATCTTTAATAGCTTTATTCTTGTTTAGAATCGTTCTTTAAAAGCTTAGTAGTAAGCCGATTAACGTAATGTAATGTTGTAACCATTTTAAGTGAGTTCCCCGCGCAAGCGGGGATGAACCGGTCGAATCACATATACAGCCGCTAATGATCCTGAGTTCCCCGCGCAAGCGGGGATGAACCGAGATGTTCTTTTACCGGTTTTCCTTTGCCGGACGAGTTCCCCGCGCAAGCGGGGATGAACCGTATTGGATGATCGTCCACGGGCGGCACGCCTCCGAGTTCCCCGCCCAAGCGGGGATGAACCGGGCTATCAAGGTACGGCCTATGAAAGTTACACGAGTTCCCCGCGCAAGCGGGGATGAACCGTCCCGCCAGATTTTTTGATCAAAACACGTTATGGGTTCCCCGCGCAAGCGGGGATGAACCGGCCAAACAGCGTTGTCAACGGTCAGTCTGCAAGAGTTCCCCGCGCAAGCGGGGCTGATTCGGACTTACACTATATGAAGGTAATGTTGGAGAGTTTTCGCTCGAGGGAAATTAATGTCAGAAGCTTAGAAATTACCGAGCTTTTCGGGTCTGAAGAGAGGGTAAATTCTTAGATTTTTCCCTTTTTAATTCAGAGCGATCCAATTGAGCTTTTCAAAAGGTAAAGTTTTCTTGCGTACATTCAATTAGCAAGTTAAGTAATTCTTCTTTAGTTTTAGTTTGGGTCATTTCCTTGTAAATCCTCAAAATAAATCAAATTCAACCCCTTAGCTGCGTCCTTTGTATATATTAGAAAGATTGTATTGTTTCCTCGAGGGTTCGAGCCATGGAAATGGACCTAACAACTAGAATTATCGCGATTGTTGTTCTCATTCTTTTCAGCGGTTATTTCTCTATGGCAGAGATTTCGCTAGCCGCATCACCTAAAGTTAAATTACATCAAGCATTAGATGCGGGGGATAAACGAGCACAAAAAGTGCTGGATCTTCAAGTTAAACCAGGCCCGTTCTTCTCAGTGATTCAAATTGGCCTAAATGCCATTGCCATCTTGGGCGGTATTATCGGCGAGACACTTTTTTCTCCATTCTTCGAGAAGCTGTTCCTTTATTTCTGTTCTCCTGAGCTGGCTTCTTCCTTGGGATTCTTCTGCTCGTTCTTTACGATTACGATGATTTTCGTGCTGTTTGCGGACCTGATCCCTAAACGTATCGGTTTGAATAAGCCCGTGCCTCTGGCTTTAATGCTCATCGGTTCGATGATGTTTTTAATCTGGCTTTTCAAACCTTTTGTTTGGCTGTTAACAGAAATGAGCAACGGCATCCTTAAGCTCATGGGCTTGCCGACAAAGAATGAAACGACGATTACCAGCGAGGATATTCTGGCTACCGTCGGTGCCGGAACAGAAGCCGGACTATTGGACAGCAGTGAACAGGAAGCGATTGAAAACGTGATGTCTCTGGAAGACCGCTTAGTCACCAGTGCAATGACGCCTCGAGATTCCGTTACGTATTTCAAAATCAGCGATACCTTTGAGAAGATTCGCCCATTAATCGAAAGCAACCCGCACAGCAAGTATCTTGTTTGTGATTCGACAATTGACCGAGTATTAGGTTATGTCGACTCCAAGAACTTACTTTGCAAAGCTCTGGAAAACGACAAATTCTCTTTGAAGGAGAAAGGATTGGTTAAAACCATCCCGATGATCCCCGACTCTCTTTCGTTATCCGAAGCATTGGATACGTTTAAAAAGCAGGGCAGGGACTTTGCAGCAGTTGTCAATGAATATGCCTTAACGGTCGGCATCATTACTTTGGGCGATGTCATGAGTACAGTGATGGGCAGTCTCGTCCAAACTGAGGAGAACTCATACATTGTCCAGCGTGATGACGGAACCTGGCTGCTGGACGGTTCAACCCCGATTGAAGATGTAGAGCGGACCTTTGAAATCGAAAAGATGCCGGATGAAGAAACTTATGAAACCATTGCCGGCTTCATGATGTATATGCTCCGCAAGATTCCGAAATTAACCGATAAGGTTGAATATGCGGGCTATCGATTCGAAGTGATAGACATGGAAATGAATCGAATCGACCAGATATTGGTGACGAAACTGCCGATGACCAAGGAAGATCCCGATTAGTTTTAGTTAAAGCGGTCGAGCCGAAAGGTTCAACCGCTTTGTTCTAGAAGTTGGGTTCAAAAATTCCGTAAACAACAACGCCGACGATCAGCGCAGCCAAAATGGCGATGAGCCATGTAAAGAATGTGGTTTTCGGAGGACGTTCGATCTTGTCTAATTCGGCATTGCATTCCGGACAATGTGTGGCGATGAGACGCCCCTCTTTAAATTCGGCTTTAGGAATAATCGGTTTTCCGCAGTGCGGACATTTCACGCGAAGATCAACACTGGCTCCGCTGCTGCCGGAACTATGGAGTGCCTGCGAACGATGAAACAGGCGAATAGCGAAGGGCTGGTCTTCAATTAAATTAAATTCAACAACATCCTTTAAAACAGGCAAATAACCTGTTTCCAACTGGTCGGATACAAAGGTGTAGATGTTGCCGTGCCCGCAGTTAATTTTTCCTGCATTTCCGTCATCAAGGACTTCCGTTATGACACCCTTTAATATGGGGGTTTTCGAGTCTAACGCATTTGTCATTTTTTAGTCTAAATTCTCTTTATTTATTTAAGTAAATTAACCTAAAAATTCGTCAAAAAACGGACAATTCACTCAAACTGAGGAAAAGTAAAGTTTAGTTCATGATCTAGTAATCACCCACGTTTCGAAACCATGAAACCATGGTGTTAAACGGATTAATCCGCCCGAACTTAGGTAAACTTAAGTCTTTATTAATAAAAATACCAAGACGGCTGATCCCATGGAAATAACATTTGGCGTGTTGATATTTTGTATCGTCGCTTTCTTCGTTGCAGGATTTATTGATTCGATTGCAGGCGGCGCCGGTTTTGTTACGGCTCCTTCACTGCTGCTGATCGGTATGCCGCCTCATATGGCGCTCGGAACAGGAAAGCTTGCGACAAGTATCGGCTCGGTTGTTGCGCTCTGGACTTTTTGGCGAAGCAATCTCATTTTGAAGAAGATTGTCCCGGTCGGCGTACTTTCAGCAATGGCGGGCGCTTCCTTTGGCGCTTTCTGCGCGCTTCAGATTGACGGCGCGACCATGGGCAAAGTCATCGTAATCATGCTGCCGCTCGGGATTTTGTTCACCGTCCTTACTGGAGGTTTCAAACTTACGGAAGGAGAACTGCCCAAAGATCACTTTTGGCTTCGTGTCGTACTGATCGGCGTTTTAATCGGTTTTTATGAAGGATTTTTCGGTCCGGGTGCCGGTACGTTCTTTTTGATTGCACTGCATGTGTTTCTAAAGATCGGCATGGTTCAGTCTTCGGGTACTGCCAAGGCCTTTAATATCGCGGCCAACTTTGCTGCATTCCTGACTTTTGCTTCCGGAGCGGCGGTTTGCTATGAGATCGCTATTCCCTGCGCTATTGCCAGCATGTTGGGCAATAGAGTAGGGGCTTACTACGCCATCAAGATCGGCGGAAAATTTGTCCGCAATATTCTCTATATCGTTTTGGTTATTTTGATGGTCTCGCTGATTTATAAATTCTTTTTGGCAGCTTAGGTTCCAATTTGTTTTTGGGTTGTTTTAGGAGTCTAGGGTACCTTATGTCTAGTTGATAAAGGAGAACAAGAAAGAAGGAGGGTGGAGTTCTATCTAGCAGTGGTTTTAGAAGATTTCTCCACGCTTATCGATGAAAGCTAAAAAGAAATTAAATTTGGAGTGGATAAGGGTTGCTGCATATATGCGTAATCTTATCCAGCTCCTTTTTGAAAGAAATTATGATCGATCTTTAGAAAAGGTCGTTATTTGTTCTTTAGAAGTTCATCCGCTGCCATGTACCCCATGGTGAACGATTTTGAAATGGCGGATGCTGCTAAAAAACTCTTTCCATGAATACCGCCGGCCACTTCGCCTGCGGCATAAAGGCCCTTAATTGGCTTTCCGAAGACATCGATGACACGAGTTTTCGGATCAACTTTAACACCACAGTAAGTAGCGACAAGAACCGGGGTGGAAGGATAAATGTAGAAGGGGCCCTTGTTAATGGGAACTAATTTCCCGGAAATATCTACACAGTATTTTCTTCCGAAAACACTATCCACTCCATTTGTTTCCACATCCTTGTTGTATTGGGATACTGTTTCAGCTAAGCCTTTAGGATCGATACCAGCCTTTTTAGCGGCTTCTTCCAAAGTTGCGCCTGAGAAAAATACTCCTAATCCCTTGAGATAGTTGTAACGAGCGGTGCCGTGGTCCGCGATTGTCTCTTCATTGATCGGTTCATCATAAACGCAATAGGCTATCCCGTTTTCCTGTTCAAGCGCCTTGTCTCCTATGTCTTTCTTTGAAATAGATTCATCACAGATTCTTTGACCCTTTTTGTTGACGATGATTGCGCCGAATCGGAACGGGTACCAAACTTCCTGTCCAGACTTAGAACCAACTGCAAAACCGTAAGTTGCCTTGATGTAGGGCATATCTGCTACGTCAGCACCATAAGCTTGGGCCATTAATAGGCCGTCCCCTTGGCTGCCGCCACCGCTGATTGCGTTGGCATTTGCCATTCTAGGAACATATTTTTCCAACAGTTTCTTGTTCCTGGAAAAGCCGCCGCTAGCTAAAATTACGCCCAAATCTGCCTTGACAGAAACAAGTTTTTTGTCGTGTTCAATAATTAGGCCACTGATGCGATTGTCTTTGTTATCCCACAGCAATTCTTTGGCAGGTGAAGATAACCACAGAGTGCCTCCTGCCTTTTTAAAAGCCTCAGTCAAAGCCTTTACTGTAGCTGGACAGTCAACAGTCATATTTCGAGGAACGCTGCCAGATTTGCCTACGTTTTGATTTTTGAGTTTGCCTCCATTCTCAAGCATCCACTCAAAGGCGTTCAACGATTTGGCAGTAAATGCTTTCACCAACTCCTGGTCATTTTTCTGACCTCCTACTCTCATCATATCTTCATAATACGTTTGAGGAGAGTCTTTGATATTCTTCGCTTTTTGGAAGGTGGAGCCCGGAACAGCAAAGCCGCCGACAGATAGCAAAGTACTTCCTCCAGTAAAAGGAAGTTTTTCTGTTAATAATACTTTTTTACCTGCTTGAGCTAGGCTCGTAGCAGCCGTAAGTCCGCTGGCACCACTACCCACTACGACTGCATCAAACTGATAATCCCAATGGTCGTTTTGAGTTGGCTGGGCTGAGGCCGGTGCTGCGAGAACGGAGATTGCGCCGGCGGTTGAAAAGAAGAAATTTCTGCGGGATATAAGGTTCATCATGTTTTCTCCTTGAGTTAATGACCTGGTGGTGCTGGATTTCCGACCATCTTCAAGTCAGGAATTTTTTAAGAGCGACCTACTTAAGAAGGGAAACTCCTATGGAACCTATTTAACTCGCGAAAGTCCCTAGGTACTTTGATTAAAATCAAACAAAAGGAAAATTTTGGCCAATTCAAAGCGTTTATAGGATAGGTGGCCAAGGAAAAGAAGATGCTAAGGAGAGATTTCATAAGCCTTGTGGCAACAGCTATATCTTCCCCATGCTCGGCAAATGCAATTACTTCTAGATCAGAGGAATTTGATTTAATCGTCGTTGGTTCAGGCGCCGCGGGACTTTCGGCCGCGATTTCTGCATCGGATGCAGGGTTAAAAAATATCTTAATTCTCGAAAAGTTGCCGATAATCGGGGGCACTAGCGCGAATTCTGGCGGAGCAGTAGCAGTATCAGGGACAAAAATGCAGAAAAAATTCGGCATTTATGATTCTGATAAGCAATTTTTTGAAGATTTGATGAGGGAGGGTGGATATCTTAACAATCCCCTTCTCGTTAGAACCTACATTGAAGAAATTAGAAAACAATATGAATGGATGAGTTCGTGCGGCGTCAGTCCTTCTACTCTAATGGCAGCAGCTGGTATGAGTACACCGCGTTCTCATATGTTTAATTCCCATCAATTAATGAGGTTCTTCTTGGAGGAAACAACTAAAAGGGGAATTCTAATCAAAGCCGGTACAAGGGCAGTTGACTTGTTGGTGCAGAATGGTTGTATTCGTGGCGTCTCTACTGTAAAAGGTAAAAGGAACAGAATTCTTACGAGCCGTCACGGAGTGGTATTAGCAACGGGGGGCTTTGCTAGGAATCAAGCTTTAATGAACATTTTTGCCCCTCAAATGTTTGGTGTAGATGTTGTCTCCGGAATTGGATCGGATGGAGACGGGCATTTGATGGCATTAGGTTTGGGAGGATGCTTTGTTCCCGAAGAAACGGTAACAGCTTCTTTTGGATTTGCACAAAAGCCATCAAGAGTCAAGGATTTTTCTACCATTTTTTATAGCGGAGCGATTATCCTCAATCGTTCTGGGGAAAGGTTTGTAGATGAGTCATTGCCATATAAATCCTTGGGTGAAGCCTTTCTTCGCACTAAAGAATCCTGTGCATATATTGTGTTTGATGAGAACATCCGAAAACTCCAAATGTCCCGTCGGCCAGTGGATCAAGCAATGTGGAGTCCTTACGATAAAGGGTTGGAACCAAGTTATTGTCACCGAGGGAAAACAATAAAAGAAGCTGCGGATAAAGCTGGTCTAAATCCCATGAAGGTCGTGGCTCAAGTTGAAAAATATAACTCTTATGTGGTTAAGGGCGAGGATCCCGATTTTGGCAGGAAGTCCCTTTCTTCAGGCTATGGAAAGCCTTTGCCAATATGTATTGCTCCTTTTTATATCATGCCCGCCATTGCAGTTGTACCAGGTACTTACTGCGGAATAAAAATTGATGAAAAGGCTAGGGTCGTCAAAAGTGACGGAGAGCCAATAAAAGGACTTTACGCTGCAGGAGAAATTATTGGAGGATTCCATGGGAAAAATTTTGTGACTGGTACCGGTCTAGGAAAAGCTTTGGCCTTTGGAAGAGTTGCCGGGAGAACTGCCGCTTTATGAGGCTATTTATCACCATTTTATTTTGTATTCTCACGGCGACCTCAGTGGAATCTTCTGCGGAAACTATTAGGTTAGGGGTAGCTGATTATGTTGAAAACGGAATTCACCGGGATCTAATTCACGACTCAGTTGAAAAAATAAGAAAGACATTGGAACCGAAACACTCTCTAAAGGTAATACATCTTTCAGAGAAGGGAATGAAGGTTGCTATTGAGCAACACGAATTAGATCTTTTTGTTGCTTCCAGTTCTTTTTATCGCAGAATGATTAGGAAAGGAGCAAGAGATTTGGTTTCGGTTCAAACTGGTAAAGACAGCGGACCTAATAAGGCCGAAGGAGCAACCGTCCTAGTAGACGGGAGGAGAGATGATCTAACTTCATTCAAGGATCTCGCAGGGAAAGCCGTCAGTTTTAGTCGACATAACAGTCTTTTTACTTCATTGATGATTGAAAGAGAGTTAAGGGATCGGGGTCTTCCGCCATTGGTATTTATTAATGGGGGTGATAAAGGTGAAGAAAATCTACCTAGCCTTCTTGAAAAACTAAAGTCAAATTTTGTAGATGCTGTAATTACTCCTGCTTGCACATTAGAACGTATGGCCGAAGAGAGCGATATAGATACCTCTTGGTTAAGAGTTTTGGAGCCTAGACAATTCTCTTCTTTGAAATGCGCTCACTCTTCTCTACTTTATCCAGGACTTACCGTTGCATCCCTGCCTTCCCTAAATTCAGTTTTTTCAAAAGGGATAACTCAAGAACTCCTAGATACATCGTCTTCTGATGGTGAACATTTCTGGGCTGTCCCGACGGATTTCAGTGAAGTGGATCAGCTTCTAAGATCTTTAGATTTAGATGCCTGGGCAGATGAAAGAAAATGGACTATTGAAAAAGTAATTCGTGAGTATTGGCCATTAGTAACGGCTTTCTTAGTTGTACTCCTGTGTTTAGCGACTTACAGTTCAGTCGTGAGTGTTGTTGTTAATAAACGTACAAAAAGCCTACGGCTGGCGCTAAAAAGGGAGCGGGCACTTAAGCGTCAATCTCTTGAAGCTTCCAGACGCATAGAGCAAATGCAGAGGATCGGTGCATTTAGCCAGTTAACATCCCTTTTTGCTCATGAGCTAGGCCAACCGATTTATGCAATTCGCTGTTTTTGCTACTCCTTGCAAAAGGCGCTTCAACGATTAAAAAAGGAAGATCCGGAATTAACGGAATTAATTTCCGATATAGAGGAGCAGGCCATTAGAGCGGATGAGATAGTTTCAAAAACAAGGAGCTATATCAAGGGAAGAAAAGGGTGTTTGGAAAAAGTTGAAATCTGTCATATTGCAGAAAAGGCAATTCAAACATTTAAAATGGTCCAGCATGAAGATCTTCAGATTTTTATGGACTGTTCTGCCGGCAAGATCTATGTATTGGCCGAACCTCTTGATATTGAATTGATCCTCATCAATTTATTTAGAAATTGTGTTGATGCGTGCGGCAATCTTTGCCAAGCTAGGATTTGGATAGCAATTAATAAGGTAGGGGAGTTTGTTGAAATCAAAGTTTGGGACTCAGGGCCAGCTATTTCTCCTAAGGTTCTATCAGATATCAGAGAACAAAGAACCTCGTCAACTCCAAAAGAGAAAGGGCTAGGTATTGGATTGAAGATTGTTGAATCTTTAACAGAAGTATTGGGTGGACGAGTGACTTTTGATTTATCACAGAGAGGCGGGTTGGAGGTAACTCTCAAATTCCCGCTTTTTGAGGTCTAATATGAATTCCGAAAGAAGATCCGTTGTGCGGCTCGTCGACGATGACCCTGCTGTTTTGAAAGCAATGAAAAAAGTGCTGGAAGAAGAGGGGTTTCTAGTACGAACATTCCAGTCAGCTGAAGATTTTCTGATTAATGATGCAGGCTCACTTCCGGGGTGTTTAATTGTTGACTTGAAAATGCCGAAGATTAGCGGGTTGGAATTGCAGAAAATTCTTAAAGAAAGAGGATTTCCTCATCCTGTTATTTTTTTAACGGCACATGGAGAGGTTGAATCCGCAGTTTTGGCGATGAAGTTAGGCGCGATTGATTTCTTACAAAAGCCGATTTCTCCCATAAAGTTGGTAGAGGCTGTATTCGAAGCTTGCAAACTCGATGAAGAAAACCAAATGGAGAGTCGAGATAAAAGGCTTGAATTTTTGAGCAAACTGTCGCCTAGAGAATTGGATGTGATTGGGAGGGTACTTCAGGGACTTTCCAATAAGGAGGTTGGAGAGAGTTTGGGATTAAGCAAAAAAACAATAGAAAATCATAGAAATAACGCCTATAGGAAGTTAAATGTCACAAGCATTAAAGAGCTGCGAAAAAAATATTCTTTCCACTTTTTGTCTAACTGAGCACGTTATGGGTTATGAATCGGTTTCTCGGGAAAGTTGGTAGAGTCTCTGAACCCTTAATTCAAGCTGGTGATTCACTAACTTGGCCATTGTGGTCGGCATCTAACATTTGTGCTGCTAACTTTCTAGGTAAGAATCAGTAGTGACGAAGGTAGAGTGGTGGGTTAAAGTATAAAAAGCTTCACGCCACACAACAAGATTTTATCGTTTGATCCTAACTAGTAACTTACCGAAATGTCTGCGATTCCAACGACTAAAACTTATAACGGCAGTCGTCTTTGCGTTTCGGCGACAGGCTCTGCCTTTATGGACGGTTTTGTCCTGACGTCCCAAGGCTTTATTTTTCTTCTTGCTCAAAGCGTTTTTCAGTTCACAGCGCTGGAACTCGGACTTGTAGCAACTGCCTATGTATTCGGCAGCTTTATCGGCTCCATGGGTTTTGGCAAAGTTGCCGATATGTACGGAAGGGTGGTTCTCTTCCGAACGGTTCCTTGGTTTGTGGCTGTTTTATCGATTGCTCAATTCATGAGTTTCGGTTCTCTGAGCTGGTTTATTTCAAGATTTTTGTTTGGCTTGGCGATTGGAGGAGACTCCCCGATTGCACAAGCTATGCTGTCTGAGAACTCTCCCAAAGTACTTCGTGCTAAACGCCTTGTGCTTTTGATGACGGCCTGGTTCATCGGTGCGATAGCCGCGGCTGTTTGTGCCTATCTGACGGTAAAAGCAGATCTTCCATGGGAAGCTTTTGCTGCGCTTCCCTGCATCATCGGACTGATCTTAGGAGCCGCTCGCTTTAATGCCCCAGAGTCCGTTCAATGGCTAAAGAGCAAAGGCCGAAACGAGGAGGCAGAGAAGAACCGTCTCCGTTTAGGGATTGAAGCTGAAGAAGCAAAACACGAAGTAAAGGCAGCTCATCAGGCAGCATTGTTCAAGCCAACGAACCTAAAAAATCTCGCATATCTTTCTGTTTTTTGGATATGCCAAGCGATTCCCGTCACGGTTTTGCTGATGTTTGGGCCCGTCTTCGTCGGAGCTCTTGGTACTTCGAGCTTTGATACCGATGTCGGACAATTAGTCTTGACTGACTCATTTTTCCTCATCGGCAGCTTGGCAGCGATAAAAATTGTTCCTCGTTTTGCGCGCCGGCCTGTCATTCTCTGGACTTTCGGGATCATGGCCTTATCCTTGGCGCTTTTGTCTCCGGGTCAGGTTTTAACGAATTTCGTTGTTTGCCTGTTGCTTTCGATCTATGCGCTGAGCTACGGAGTGCAGAGCGTACTAGATTATGTTTATCCAGCTGAACTGTTTCCTACGTCCGTTCGTTCCACCGCACTCGGTATTCTCGGCAGTATTTCGAGAGTCGGTGTTTTTGTGGTAACGCTCGGTTTTCCAATGGCTTTTCAAGGACTAGGGGTTCAGGCCGTTCTTCTCATCGGTGCGGCTATCTGCATGCTTGGATTTATTGTTTCGTGGATCTGGGCACCCGAACCATCCCATCATTAATCGATACAACTTACTAGTGTTGAGGGAAAATACTTAGGATTGTTGCATTAATAAAACAGTCTAATCAGACTGTTTGATCCTATAATTCTCTCAACAGTCTAGTTAGACTGTTTTGATCAACGAGCATTTCTCTTTGGTAAACACTATGTTCAAAACATCGATTCTTTTTACTGCATTACTTTCTGCGGCTGCCTTTGCTTCTGTCTCTGCCGCTCCTGTTCAGACAGAAGGCACCGGCATCGGCAAACACGGCGATATCAAACTCGCTGTGACATTTGACAACGGCAAGATTCAGGATATTAAGGTTCTGGAAGATCATGAAAACAAGGTTTTGGCTGCTAAAGTCTTTACAGATCTTAAAGACGCCGTTATCGCAAATAATTCCGTTAAGGTCGACGGTATTGCCGGCGCAACTTTCTCTTCTAAAGGTTTCTTAAACGCCGTCAGCGATGCAGCAAAGAAAGCCGGTGTGAAACTTTCTGACCAGGTCAAGAAGGCTAAAAAAGCTGATGCTGCTATGCCGGCCGTTCAGAATTATGACGTAGTGGTTATCGGTGCCGGCGGTGCAGGTTTTGCCGCAGCCGTCGAAGCCAAGAGCAAAGGTGCTAACGTTGTTCTTATCGAAAAAATGCCGACCGTCGGCGGAAACTCTCTGATTTCCGGCGCTGAAATGAATGTTCCTAATTCTTGGGTTCAGAACAAACTCAACATTAAGGACGACACGCCCGCCAGAATGGCTGCCGATACACTCAAAGGCGGCGACTTCAAGGGTGACCCTGAAATCGTCGGCGTCATGACAGTCAAAGCTTTGCCGACAGCTGAATGGCTCAGAGACACCGTCGGTGTCAACTTCGAAAAAGACAATGTCTTCCAGTTCGGCGGTCACTCCAGAAAGAGAGCTCTGATTCCGGAAGGCCATACCGGTACAGAAGTCATCACCAAGTTCTCCGCTCTTGCTGACAAGATGGGCATTCCTGTTATTACCAACATGAAAGCCGAAGAACTGGTTAAAGACAAAGACGGACGCGTCGTCGCCGTTAAAGCGGTCTCCGGCGATAAGGAATACACGTTTAACGCCAAAGGCGGTGTAGTTTTAGCTACCGGCGGTTTCGGCGCCAATGCTCAGATGGTTAAGAAGTACAACCCGAGCATCGACGAACGCTTCAAGACAACCGACGCTCCCGGAACAACCGGTGAAGCTCTTTACATGGCAGAGAAGGCCGGCGGCCAGCTCGTCAACATGGGCTACATCCAGACTTATCCGATCTGCGACCCGATTTCCGGCGTGATCGAACTGATTGCCGACGCACGTTTTGACGGCGCCATTTTGGTCAACCAGGAAGGCAAGCGTTTCGTTGAAGAACTGGAACGCCGTGACGTGATTTCCAACGCCATCCTTAAGCAGCCCGGCGCTTACTGCTATGTTCTGTGGAATGACAACATCGGTAAGATTTCCAATACTGTGAAGATTCACGATACGGAATATCAGGCTTTCACAAAACAAGGCATCATGCACACTTCCGACACACTGAAGGGTGCAGCCGACTTCTTCCACATTCCTTACGCCAACCTCAAGGCTACAGTTGACCGCGTCAACCAGATGGCTAAAGACGGCGGCAAGGACTTAGACTTTCACAACCGCGGCGGTCTGAAAGACATGTCCACCGGCAAGTACTACATCATCAAAGCCGTTCCTTCTACACATCACACCATGGGCGGTTTGAAGATCAATACCAAGGCTGAAGTTCTGGACAAGAACGGCAAGCCGATCCCGGGTCTCTTCGCTGCCGGTGAAGTCACGGGTACAACCCACGGTACCAACCGTCTCGGCGGCAATGCTTACACAGACATCATGGTCTTCGGCCGTATCGCCGGTGACGGTGCCGCAGCTGAAGCAAAAGCCCGCTAATTCTTATCTTTATTAAACATCTCATATTTGATCCTCCCGCCAAGCACGGGAGGACCGGGGGCTTTACGCCCCCAACTAATCCCCTTGGAAATTCAAAATGAAAACGTTAAAGTTATCAGCTTGTGCAATTGCTATTTTCACAGCTATGAACGCCAACGCCGTCGAACTCAACGGAAAAAATCTGACTCAGCAGGATGCATGGGCTATCGCAGAAGGCGCACCCGTCACGATTGCTCCCGAAGCAATGAACCGTGTGCAGAAGTCTTATGACTTGGTTTTGGATGCCGCTAAAAACGGCCGTGAAATTTACGGTTTAACCGTCGGTGTCGGTCTCAACAAGGACCACAAAGTTCTTTCTGCCAACGGTGAATTAAGCGATGAAGTTAAAGCCGCCAGCCGCCGCTTCAACTACAGCACTTTGAGAAGCCACAGCATTGCCGCCGGTCCGATCCTTGATCCGAAGCTTGTTCGTCTGGCAATGGCCATTCGTTTGAACACACTGCTGAACGGCGGATCCGGTGTCCAGCCGAGAGTTGCCGAACTTTATGCCGAATTCTTGAATAAAGGCGTCACACCTGTCGTTCCGACAAAGGGCAGCTTGGGCGACGCAGACATTACTTTAGCTTCTCACGTCGGATCTGCCATGATCGGCGAATGGAAAGTTTTAGTAGACGGAAAAGAAGTTCCGGCTGCTGAAGCTTTAAAAGCTAAGAACATCAAACCCCTGATTCCTGAAGGCAAAGATGCTTTAGGCATTTTGTCCAACAGCTCCGTCGCGATGGCGCTCACAATGGATGCCGCCAAAGCGATGGGTCAGATTCTGAAAGTTTCTCCGATCGTCTACGGCATCAGCTTAGAAGGTCTGAACGGCAACGTTGCTCCGTTCCTTTCTCAGACAACGGCTTTCCATCCGTTCCCCGGACTGCAGGAAAAAGCGAAAGAACTGCGTGAAGTGCTCGCCGGTTCTTACCTCTGGAAGAAAGATCCGAACAGAAGACTGCAGGATCCGCTGAGCTTCCGTACTACCGTTTACACGCTCTCTGAAGCACAGAATGCCCTTAACGACCTGAACAAAGTAATCGATGTTCAGATCAACTCTTCTGACGACAACCCCGGCGTCATGGTCAATGCCGATAAGGCCGACACTCAGTACGACCAGGTTGCTCAGTATTTCTTAAAGACACCGAAGACTGAGGGCGCCATTATTCCGACCGCAAACTTTGAAGTTCTGCCGGTTGCGCTTGCCGTTCAGCGCGCTACTGTTGCTTTAGGTCACGTCGGTCACAATGCCGTTCAGAGAACGATGCGTTTGGATGAACCGGCCTTTACCGATTTGTCCCGCTATCTTGCAGCTAAAGACAATTTAGGCCATGCCTTCGGCGCTACCGAAGATACCTTGGTTTCGATTTACGCCGAAAACATTGACTTAGCTAATCCGGTTTCTCTGGACAGCTTCCCGGTTGAAGGCAATATTGAAGACTCCGCTTCTAACCTGCCTCGTGCCGCTCAGAGACTGAAACGTGCGACAGACAATACGTTCCTAGTTCTTTCCATGGAATTGCTCCACAACACTCAGGCTGCTGACCTGAGAAAGATGCAGAACAAGAACTTCAAGATGAGCCCTGCAACAGAGAAACTTTACAAGGCTTATCGAGTCAACAGCCCGTTCGTTGATCAAGACCGTATCTATACGATCGACCTTCAGAACGGAGACGAACTCCTGAAGAACTATCAGCCCTAATCATTAGAAGACAATTGAGCTGAGTTAATTTGAACGACCGGATCATTCGCCAAAGCGGCAGAATATCCGGCCGTTTTTTCTTCTTCGAACTTTGATTCCGATATAAGTTTCCGGTTAGTTGTGCAGAGGACTCACAGGAGTTATCAAAGCCTAGAAAAGATAGGTAAACCTGAAGAGGATTCGAGTAAGGGGAACGCTAAAATAGACAAAAATTATAAATGTGAGAGAAATGCTCTCAGGAGAAAAATGACAGAGACCACCGACAAGCCAAAAGTTATGAGCGAGCGCGCCTTAAAAACACGCGCCAAAATCATGGACGCCACACGCGCGTTCATTGTGAGAGAAGGAGTCGGCCGCCTCTCAATTGACAAGATCGTCAAAGAATCCGGCACGAGCAAAGGTGCTTTTCTTTACCACTTTAAAAACCGCAAAGCCTTATTTTGCGCGCTGGTTGAAGAATACGTCGACCATTTAAATGAGCGAATGAACGCTCATATGAGCAAGTATCAGAAATCCGAGGAACCTTTGATTCTTGGGTACGCCTCTTGGTATGAGGACTTCGATAAAGATGACGGCGGTTACGCGGTTCTCGGTGTTGCGCTGCTGGCGCTTCTCCTGCACGAACCGGACGCATTGAAGCCGTTCCATGACTGGTACGCCAAAGTCTTTAAGATGGTCCAGGATTCTCCGATCAAAACACCGCAGCTTCTGACGGCCATTATGGCCTTTGAAGGTTTCTTCTTTACGCACAAGATGGGCTTTGACTCATTAGATAAAGAAACCAAAGAGGCGACCTGGAAGTACATCATCGAGCAAGTGGCTCCGCAGCCGAAAAAGAAAGCGTCCAAATCACCGGCCAAAAAGCTCCCCGCTTAACACTCAATCGGCCGGCTCGGATAAAAATCAGGTCGGCCGAATTGTATTGATCGATAGAACTAATTCTCAGTAACGCCTTCGTATGAAATAACGATTTTTTGTTCTCTAAAACAGGAAAAAAGAGGACAGCGCCGGAAAATTTTTCTCTTTGAGTTCTCAAGACGGGACACCTTATCGAGCGACAAGCAAAATACGGGCCATGAATGAAGATAATTGTTTCTAGTTGAAAAATAAGGAAACTCGAACAATGAACTCTTCTGACGGGATGTTGATTGTCAACGTGTCGGCAATTCAGGCGGTAGCGATTGCGGCGGTGACTTATTATTTCGGGGCTTGGCTGCGTAAAAAAGTCCCGCTTTTGGAAAAGTACTCGGTGCCGAGCCCGGTGGTGGGCGGCATGCTTGTCGCATTGTTACTCTCCTGCTTGGAGTATTTACGTCTTATGCAGGTTAATTTCGACACCTCGCTCCAGACTTTGCTGATGCTCGCATTCTTTACAACAATAGGTTTGTCTGCCAGCTTAAAAATCGTCACGGAAGGCGGCAAGCTCTTAGTGTCGTTCTTGTTTGTCATTACGATCCTCTGCGTACTGCAAAACCTCTTAGGTATGGGCTTGGCAGAGATGATGGGCTTGGATTTCCATTACGGTCTGCTGGCGGGTTCCGTTTCCATGATGGGCGGCTTGGGCACTTCGGCAGCTTTCGGGCCTTATTTTGAACAGACTTACGGCGTTCAGGGCGGAACGGCGGTCGCCATTACTGCTGCGACCTTCGGTATGGTGGTGGCTTTATTAATCGGAGCACCGTTTGCCGAATGGCTTATCCGCAAATACAAGGTACTGACTCCGAAGGAAGTGGACAATCCTGAGCCGGAACTCCATATTCCGGAAGACCTTGAAACGACGGTGGTTGAAGGTGAAAAAGAACCGACCTATACGCCTCAGCTTCTGAAAGCGGGAACGATTGTGGCTATCTGCATGGGCTTGGGTGCCGTTCTGTCTCAATATATGGGACAGTACATTACGCTGCCCGCTTACATCGGATCCATGATTGTGGCGGCTATCGTCAGAAACGTCGGAGACTTCTCGGGCAAATACACGGTCGAAGGCAAGGGCATGAACGCGATCGCAGAGATCAGCTTAGTGCTTTTCGTGACAATGGCCATTAATGGACTGAAGCTGCATGAACTTTTAAATTTGGCACTTCCGCTCATGATTGTTCTTGCAGGACAAACCATTCTTATGGTGGTGTTTGCCTGGGCGATGTTCTTTATTTTCGGCAAGACCTACGATGCTGTGATGCTGTGCGCCGGCGGTATCGGTTTCTCGATGGGTTCGACTGCGAACGGATTGGCCAATATGCAGGCCATCGCCGAGAAATACGGCTCAAGCCCGAGGGCATGGCTCATCATTAGTTTGGTGGGAGCATTCCTGATCGACTTGATCAACGCTTTGCTGGTCACGTGGATGGGCGCCTGGTAGAAAAGCGGCTAATTTTTTAGTCAGCTTCGGACCCTGTTATCAAAAGTAACAGGGTCCCTTCGTAATTCATAGGCGGTAACACTAATAATGCAAATTAAAATCAAATTGAGCCTTATTTTTCGTTTAATGCCTTTGTTTTTCCATAGAATAAAAGCGTTCGTCAAATCTTTTGACGGTCTGCTTAAAAATTATTTTATTTTTAATGGAGTTAAATCCGATGAAAAAACTCGTTCTCTTGCTCGCCAGCTTCTGCTTGATGACTGCCGCTTCTGCTGCCTACAAAGACGGCACATACGAAGGTCAGGGCGATGGTAACCACGGTAAGATCGATGTTTCCGTCGTTATCAAAGGCGGCAAGATTGCCGACATTAAAGTCCTCAAACACACTGAAACCGACATGATTATTCAGGCTCCGATCGACAACATGATCCCTGAAATCATTAAGAAGAACGGCACTAAAGGCGTTGAAACCATCGCCGGAGCCACTAACTCCTCCAAGGGCATCCTTGCCGGCGTTAACGCTGCTCTTGCCAAAGCTCAGTAATTTTTGCTGAACAGTCTTTCTTCGAAAGAAGATTGAACTCAGGAGGTCTTTTGCGAGGCCTCCTTTCTTTTTGCCTGATTTCGGTATTCTTCCGTATATTTTGCGGGTACTGCACCAAAGAAAAACAAGGTTTTTGGTTTCTTAGTGCACAACATTATGATGTTATTATGGACAAGTGAGTTTGAAAGCTCCGTCAAAGAAATTTCGCTTGCGGGTAATTTTCTTTTGGCTTACGGGCGAAAAGGATATTTGCACCAGAAAGATTTAACGAAACTTTAAACGAAACATTGTCTTGAATGCGTGCTGCACGCCGCCGGTCGATCAGGGTTTGACAGGCCGGGAAAGAGAGAACGAAATGAGTCAGGCTAAAAGTACAATTTTGATTGTGGATGACGTCGAGCTGAATCGAGACGTCCTGTCCATTATGTTCTCTCAAATTCACGAGATCGAGTTCGCCGAAAGCGGTCCCGAAGCGCTGGAGATTCTCCGCAGGAAAAAGGATGACATCTGCGCCATACTTCTTGACTACGTCATGCCGGAAATGGACGGTTTAACCTTCCTTGAAGAGGCAATCAAAGAAGGAATCGTGGAGGGCATTCCCGTCTTCCTGATTACGGCGTCCCTGGAACACGATGTTGTGCACCGTGCTTATTCCTTAGGTGTTGCGGATTACATTCAGCGTCCGATTTCGCCGTATATTGCTCAGCGCCGCATCGAAAACATTATTGATTTGTTTAAGACTCGGGCGGCGTACAAAAAACTCCTAGAAATTAATCGAAATCTGTTGGAACGTCTGAGCGAGGTCGATGAATCCATAACGGACGTTCGCAATCCTTAACAAGTTTGAAAAGCGAATGAGACCGGGGAAAAAATCTCCGGATTTGGTTATTCGCCGTCTTCGTCCGTTTCTCTTTCTAAATATTCCTTTTGGCTAAGCGTGATCTGAGCGTCGTTCTTCCACATGGCTACCCAGCCGTCCAGCATTCTGGAGTCTTGGATGTCGACTTCTAAGTGCCAGGTTCCGTCTTCTTTTCGAGTCAGTTTCTGAGAAGTATTGAACGGCGTTTCTTCCAGATTCTTTGCCGTGACATCGCTTTTGAATTCAAGAATCCAGTGCACCCATTCGCCGTTGCTGTAATTAAAGTGGCGGTCGTGAATGTAAGACTGGAGGTCAAAATCTTCGGGGCGATGTGCATCAAAAGACGTAACTTCTGCTTTCTTGAAGCGGTGAAGGGCTAGGTGGACGACATTATCAAAATGATCGAACTGACAAATTAAATAAAGCCGGACGTCTTGCTGGACCAGTGCAAGAGGAGAGACGACCGCGCTTGTAGTTTTGCCGTTCATATTGGTGTATTCGATTCTGAGTTTCTTCTCCGAATACAGAGCTTCGGAAACGGCATCAAAGATTCTCGGAAGTACCTTAGATGGCATTTGCGGAATCGAAGAAGAAATGACGCAAACCTTGTTGAGCCATTGATTCTCTTTGGCATTCGAACCTTTTTCCTTAAGCATTTCGGAAGCCGCATCAAATAAGAATCCCAACGATTTAAGGACCGTTCCCGGAATCTGATACTTCATGTGCTCCTGCGCGATTCTCAGTAGCAGGCATTCATTCGGTTTTAAATGAATATTGTCGGTGATGGAATCTGTGCGTTCTCTGCGGTAGCCGTAAGCATTTCCTCGGTCGTCGCGTACCAAACCATATTTGCCGCAGTCATACATTTGCTTCAAGTAACGCTGCAGAGATCGTCTGCTGACATCAATATCTGCTGAAGCCAGAGAATTAAGAATGTCCTCCACAGAGACAAACCGTTTGCTTAAAGGGATCCGATTAAGAATCTCCAAAATGATCGATGCTTCTTCTTTTTTGTCGTGTTTTCTTCCCATCCTTAGGCCCTCCAAGGTCAAATTTCTGTCGCAAGGCGCGTATTGATTTTTATTTTAATCGGTTTTACTGCGTCAATTTCTTTCGCGTTAAATGCAAAAATAACAAAATAGAAGGAGAACAAAATGCCTCGCAGAAGAACAAGTCTCTTTGAAAAAATGTTTAGTGACAACCGCTTACGTTCTATTCCGAATTCGGAAGCACAAGGAACCTTGTGTGTTGAATACTGGACATCCAAGATTTTGGTCGAACTCTCCGGCTATAAATCGTTGGAACTCGATGATGTGCAGGAGATGGCAAATATTCGAGTGGTCCAGGCGTGGCAGCAGGAAATCGAAAACGACATTTTGGCTCTTAACGATCGTAAAGGTAAAGACGACTCTGATTTATTTGACGATTCCGGAGACAGTGTTTTTCGACGTTATAAGTCTGTGAAGACAGAGCTTGGAAAGCGCATCGACAATCCTCCTTCTTCCATGAAGAAGGTTTATCGCAACATCAAGAAAGAGATTGATTTGCACGGTTTTTACCCGAAAGGTTTTGCGGCTAATCTTGAACTTATCAAGGAAGCCTACGACCTTTCCGAAGATGAAGGTCTAGTCACCGCCTTCATCTTCTTCACGCTTGCTTACCGAAACCTGAGAAGGGCCTTGAACTCTTTCAGTTATTCCGATCGAGGCTTTTTCCTCGTGCTGGAGGTCATCGCAAAAACGTTGGAGCTGCCTCTGGAAAAGATCCAAGAAATGCTCGGGCCCGATGGCAAGCTCATCCGGCTTCATCTGTTCGGAGTGGACCGAGAATCTTGTAATGTGGATTTCGAGGACTATTTTGAATCGAAATCCGGTATTTCGTTCTTTGATCTCTTCTTCGGGAAAATCGACAAGAAGCAGCTTGTGAGTTCAATCCTCACGCCTTGCGCTAAGTCCCGCCTCACACTCGATGACGTCAAGTATCTGCCGGTGATTGATTCTTTGGTCGTTCCGTTTTTGAAGGGAATAAAGGAAGAAGGCCCGAGAGGCGTCAATGTTCTTTTGTACGGTCCTCCGGGCTCCGGAAAGACGGAATTAGGCAAGCTCTTGATTGAACAAGCCGGGAAAAAAGCCTATGCCCTAAAACTCGGAAGAGAAGAGAAGGTTTTGGCATGCTGGGAACGCGCCTGCAAGTTAAGTCGTAACAACGCCGGCACAGCAATCCTAATCGATGAGGCCGATGACGTTTTCAACAGTGATCTTGTTCAGGGAACTACGGATCGCACAAACAAGGCACGCATCAACGCCGCGCTGGAAAACAGCAAAAAGCTGACGGTGTGGACTACGAACTCTTTGCGTTCCATGGATGCTGCCATCATCCGAAGATTCCATTTTGTGCTGAAGGTCGGTTATCCGCCTCGGGCCCAAATGGAAAAACTCGCTCAAGATGCATTGGCTAAATCGTTGTCCGAAGAAAACATTAGTCGCCTTGTGAATACCGAAAACCTATCCCCGGCTCTTGTCGCGCAAGTCGGTGAGATTGTGGACAGCCTCCAGGGAAATAAAGTGAAGTTTCCGGAAGACTCTTTGATGAGCCTGCTTGAAGACATTCTTAAGGCACAAGGCTTTGGAAAATTGGGCGCCGCAAAGAAGAAAATCGGCGAGTTCGATCCGACTTTAAGCAATTCCGATACGGATTTGGAAGCTTTATCAAAAGGCCTCAAAGAAGCCGGCGCCGGGAGACTATGTCTTTACGGTCCACCGGGCACCGGTAAAACTGAATTTTGCCATTGGCTTGCAAAGAAACTTGAACGGCCGCTGATCATGAAGAAGGCTTCTGATCTTTTGAACTGTTATGTCGGAGGGACGGAGCACAATATCGCGGCAGCCTTTGAAGAAGCAAAAAGAGAAAATGCTGTCCTTCTCTTCGATGAAATTGATTCCTTCCTCCAGGATCGAAGAACCGCGACTCATACTTGGGAAGTTACGCAGATCAATGAGTTTCTCACTCAGATGGAGTCTTATGAAGGCTATTTAGTGGCGACAACGAATCTTCTGGATCTCATGGACAACGCCTGCCTGAGAAGATTTGATTTGAAGGCTAGACTCGATTACATGACCGATGCTCAGGCAGAAGAAATGTACAAAAGATTAGCTCAGAAGTGGAAATTCTCCGTCGGAGACGAAGTGAATGCTTTGCGGAAGATTCGAAATCTTTCTCCCGGAGATTTTGCAGCCATCGACAGAAGACTTCGTTTCACCAAAGCTGTTTCCGGAGAAAAGATTGTGGATATGCTGAAAGTTGAAGCTCAGCTGAAGGAGGGGCAGTTTTTTGCCGCTAGAAGGACCATCGGATTTTTGAACAACTGAAACTTGCGCTAAGACAAAATAAAGCGGCTCTTTTTTCGGAGCCGCAAAAAACTCCCGAGGAGAGACGGGAGCAGGAGGGAAAAGTTTTTTCGATGTGACTAGGGCACGTTCATGTCAAAGCGTTTATCTTCAGCATTCTTATGGCACTGACGGCAATACAGAACGCTTTGTTCGTGCTCTTTATGGCAGAGTGTGCAACGAAGCTGTCCGGCATGAGAATCATGCGGATTTAAAGCCACTTTCTTGGCCGCAGAAGCAGCTGCGAGATCCTGATAATTATGGCATTTCATGCATGCTTTGGACTTGGCAGCAGCTACCGGTGCGGAAGAATTGTGGCATTGTTCGCAGGTCACGCCTTTCTGCATGTGCTTTGCCATGGTGGGTGCGGCTTGAGCAGTGCAGAAGGCGCCGGCTAAAACAATCGCTGCGGTGGCAATGAGGCGGTTTAATTTCATTTTTATCTTCCGTTTTTAGGCCCGGACCTTGCGGTCCGGGTTTTTCTAGACGTTACTTACCGGCTTTAACATCGGCAAGAGCGTTGTCAGCCGCTAAGCGGCCGCTGGTCATAGCGAACGAAGAGGCAGAACCTTCGCAGCGGAGGTCGTAAGAAGAGTCATACAAACCGCCGATATCCTGACCGACAACATAGAGGTTGTCGATTACGTCGCCCTGCGGATTGAGAGCCTGGAACTTCGGATTGACGGTGACGCCGCCCAAAGTCAGGAAGAATGCGCGGATGCCTTTCAGAGCATAGTACGGGCCTTTTTCCATATTGAAGGTAGCGAGGTGTTCGGGCAGACGACCGAATTCCGGATCTTTACCTGCCTTAGCGTACTCATTAACCTTCTTCATGGTTTCCTTCAGATTTTCAGCAGGAACACCGATCTGTGCAGCCAGGTCGTCAATTGTATCGGCCTTGAATGCCCAGCCTCTCTGCTGGCCGATTTCGAATGTCTTCGGAAGTGCTTTCAGAGGAACGCCGGCGAGAACGATGGCATTGAACGGAAGCAAAGCACCCTTGTTGACCAACTGATCATATTTCTGCTGGTCAATGATGTTGTACATCACGCCGCCGGCACTCGTCATGGCGTTGTAAACGTCAACGAACACTGCACCGCGGGATTCGTTGAAGAAGCGTTTGCCGTGCTGGTCAACCCAGAGCCAGGGCTGGGCCAAAGCGCAGCGGCCCTGTTTGAGTTCGTCAGCGCCCATGAACTGGTTGATCGGAGGCAGGTCAGCAAGGTACGGAGCGTTACCGGCAATGGTGTGCATGCCTTTGACGCCGGCACCGACTAACTGAGCCATCTGGATGCCGTCACCGGTACGGCCGTCGCCGTTCTTACCGTCCGTCACCGGACCGCGATACCAAACCGGTTCAAACATGCCGAGCGCAGAGGAGTCGTTCACATACTTGGCGAGCATTTCCTTGTTGGATTCGAAACCGCCGGTAGCGATGATGACTTTCTTTGCTTTAACGATGACTTTTTCGCCTTCGCCGTCAACAGCTTCAACGCCGACAACCTTACCGTTCTCGACGATCAGTTTCTTAGCCGGAGTTTCGGTGAGGATTGTGCCTCCTTTGGCGCGGACTTCCTTAGCGAAGCGCTGGATGATGCCGGCTGCACCGCCTTTGAATAAGTGCCATGTCATCAGAGATTCTTCTTTCGGATACATGGTGCGGATGCCGCGCATTTCTGCGCCTTTGTCCATAACCCAGTCAATTGTCTTACCGGATTCTTCGATCAAAACGCGAAGAACATGCGGATCGGCGCGATAGTGGTGATACTGCAGAGCAGCTGTGAGAACCTGGTCAACCGTTGTGTTGATGTTGTGTTCTTTCTGATAGCGAGTACCGACACCGAGACTTCCTTCAGGGAAGTTTCCGCCGCCGCCCAGGGCTGCTTCTTTTTCAAGAACGATCGGTTTGGCGCCTTGGTCAACTGCACTCTGAGCAGCTGCTAAGCCGGAAAGGCCGCCGCCGATGATAACGAGATCGGTCTCATAGACCTGCGTTGCGAATGCAGGAAGAGAGAATGTTGTGAGTAAAGAGGCTGCGATAGCAGATGTAAGCAGACTTCTACGAAGCATCGTAATTCTCCTTGTTTTGTGGTTATTAAGTGATGTACCGCTTGGTGTTTATGTGGGTATCTTAAGCGTGCCTTACGGAGATATACTTTGCGCAAGTTGCATTCCTATCTTTGCATTGTTGACAAAGGGTAATCACTGTGGCGGATATTACAAAGCTTTCTATCGATGATTTGAGATTCCTTTCGGAAGTAGAAAAGACGGGTATTTTGCTTCGTGCAGGGCTGTTATTGAATTTGTCTCCTTCATCTTCAAGCAGAAATTTTTCTCGGATTCGCTCATATTTTCCGCAGGAAATTTTCAGACTTCAGGAAGGGAAGTGGTATCCGACAAATTACTATCTGCAGCTAAAACCACAGATTCATCAAATTTTGGAAGCCTCAGAGGCCATGATGGATACGCAGTTCGATCCGTCTCAAACGACTCGTACATTTATCCTGACATCTGTGATGACGGAAATTTCCGTCGTCATCTCCGGTGTTCTTCCAAAGATGATAGAGCGGGCACCTAAAGCTCGATTAGATTTAAGTAAACACGATAATGAGATAGCTGCCGTAAGTGAAGGAAAGGCAGACTTTGCGGTGATTACGGATGTGGATTTGGCTCCGGATTTACATCGAATGAAGCTTTATCCACTGGATCGTGTACTGCTTGTAAGAAAGAATCATCCATTAACGCAAATCAAAGGCCCGCTTCTGACTCGCTATCTACAGGTCTATGACCGCGTTTCAATCCGTACCGGCCGGTCGTCCTCCTGGGTCGGTCCGGAACAGGGGCTGTTTCAATACGAAAGGTTCATGGAACACACGCGCTTCTCTACCTCCCGTTTCCACTCTGCCTGGGGCGCAATGGAGAAAACGAATCTGATTTCGGTTTGCGGCTGGCGTGCGGCTGAGATGGCCATGAAAGCATACGAATTAACAGCACTGCCGCTTCCTATTGATTTTGAAGAAACCGAAAAGTGGAACGTTCTGATTTGGTCTGACGCCAAACACCGTGATCCGGCGCACAAATGGATGCGAGGTTTGTTCAAAGAATGGGCGATTGAGGATGCAGAGCGGATGAAGAAACTCCAAGAAAAAGGTCTCGGCGTGCCGAAATACAAATAAGCGGCCGTGAAAGGCCGCTCATTGAAAAGTAAAAACGCTGCTGTTTAGGCGTTTTCAGAAGCTGTCTGATCGACGCAGCAGGCAAGAGCATTAAAACCGCCGTCGATATAAATGGTTTCTGCAGTGATTCCGAGAGAATTGTCGGAAAGGAGGAACGCGGCGGTGTTGCCGACTTCATCAATGGAAACCAGAGAACGCGTCGGAGAAACTGCCTTGCACTGAGCAAGCATTGAGCTGAATCCTTTGATGCCGCTAGCGGCTAATGTCTTGATCGGACCGCAGGAGAGTGTGTTGGCGCGAATGCCTTGCGGGCCGACGTCAGCAGCGATGTAGCGAGTGGCGGATTCGAGCGCAGCTTTACAGAGTCCCATCGTGTTGTAGTTTGGAACGACTTTTTCTCCGCCGAGATAAGAGAGTGTGAGCAGAGAGGCCTTGTGTCCGGCCATTAACGGAACCATTCTCTTAGCCATGGCAATGTAGGAGTAAACGGAGACATTCATCGCGGAGAGGAAACCTTCGCGGGAAGCGCCTTCGAGGAAGCTGCCGCTAATGGATTCGCGGGGCGCCCAGCCGATCGAGTGGACAAAGCCGTCAAAACCGTCGGTCCAGCGATTGGCGAGTTCAAGGGCTGCTAAATCAATTGATTCATCGGAAGATGCATCTAACTTAATGACTTGTCCGGCGCCGAATTCATCGGCAAAGCCCTGCACGCGTTCTTTAAAGCGTTCGTTGTTATAGGAAAGAGCTAGTTCAGCGCCTTCTCTGGCACAAGCCTTTGCAATTCCATAAGCAATAGAGCGATTAGAAGAGATTCCAGTGATCAGGAATTTTTTACCGGTTAAAAAACCCATGATGTTTTCCAAAAACTAAAACCGTCATTCTATCAAGTTGATTCAATTTTATATTTTGATAAATGAGTTTGAAAGGGGAATTCAAGAGTCTTGTTAGTTAAGGAAAAGTTCGGGAATGTCCTGAGGAGCTATGTTGTAAAAAAAGATAACTCACCAAAAATAGGGGATCCTCTCATATTCAGAGCGGTGGTAACATTGTGCCTAAATTACAGTTTGGCGGTCTGAGTATTTCATCTGCTCAAGAAAACCCGAAAGAGAGAAGTAAAAAATGACACTACCCCCCCCCATCGAGAAATAAAAAATATAAACAAATTTTAGAAGTATGCAGTCAACGAATTCAGGACCTCGTCGGTTCTGCCGTAGGCAACTATCAAAAAAGCTTCAACTATTACGCTTATAACAAATCCAAACTTCCTGTTCTTTCTTATGAAAGGAACGTTTTGATTATCCTATTTGAGAAAGCTTCGTTTTTAAGATTATCTCCTGCGAGTTTCATCAGCGTCTTTCTCGCCCTATTAAATCAGCTAAAGCATTATCAATTTTCTTGTCAGTGTTTTAATTCAACACGTCCAAGGACTCTTTCCCAAAGAGTAAATACTTGCGGTTTCTCAGGTCCTCCTGAGATTTTTCTAGAAGTTTTAACTTTTCCCGCGGCAGTCGAGAGACTTTAAACAATTCATAGGGCTCCGCCTTTGCCCCAAGGCCCCAAAAGCCTTCAGTCTCGTCGTTCTCTTGTTAAGAGACTTGGATCTTATTTTGGCCTTTACAGCACATACCTCTCATCTACCCGATCGGTAAATGAATTTTTAACTCTTTGAATTACCAGCAACTTCCCAACGTTAAAGGAGAAATTTATGAAGTTTAAATATTCAATTGCAGCTAGCGCTGTGATGCTCGCCCTTGTTGCGGCAGCCGCTCCTGTATCGGCAGCCGCAGAAGGCCCAGGAGTCTTGACCAATGATTACGTAAATAGTCGAGAACATTTAGATCAAAAGAACCCAGCCTTTGCTACGATTCTTCTTTCCGGAGATAAGCTGAAAAAAGATGAGGAAGGCGTTTTATCCATTCAAACGAGTGGAAACTTTTATGAAACAGCCCATGCACTTAAAGACGCTTATATAAATAACAAAGACAAAGGGATCTTAGCTCTTATCAAAAGCTTGAGAGATCCAATTACCGGACCTGGCAACAGCGTAAATTTGACTATGTTTGCAGGAGGAACAAATTTTTTCGATGAAAAAACAAACACTGTTCTCTCTTTGGCAAAATTCGCAGTAAATAGTCTTGGGAGACTTCCTGAACTTAAAGATCCAATTAATAAATTAAGTAATTCATTTACATCAGCGTCGAGAGATACAAAAATTGAGGGTGATGTTAATTTAAAAATCGGTAGCGAACAATCGGAACCTTTATTGTTTTTAACAACTGCAGGAGATAATGTTTTTAACCTTGGCTTCTCAACCTCTGAACCTAAGGAAGGAGATTCGAACAAAGTCAACGTTGGAAGAAAAGGGAACATAACTCTGACTGCTCTTTCGGGAAATATTTTTGGACTCACTGGCGGTTCATTAGCAGCGAACGTTAATGCCATCGATTCAGTTTCCACTGACATAAAAGTACCAATTTTCTTTCCTAATGGGGTGACTATCTACTCGATCCCGGGTCAAACAACAGCTACTGTGGATGGAAATGTATCAATTAATCTTTCCGGACATTCAAATGCTTTGGCAGTGACCGCCGGAGGGACGGCTGTGGCTCTTGGAGGCCAAGCTAATTCAGAAATCACTGGCAATGCCAAACTTTTAATTAATACAATGGCGGATCCAAGAAATAACGTTTCAGGGTTTGTTGTTGGGGCGACAGGCGGCGGGACTGCTATCGCAACTTTTGGTGGAACGGCTTCTACTAAAGTGAAAGGGGAGACTGTCATCAATATTGACGGATCTTCTGTAGGTTTTTTAACCGGAGGCGGGTTGGCCTTTGCGACAAAAGCCCCCGATTTCATTGCGAACAAATTGGAAGGAGATCATACCTTCAGCGGTCATAAGATTTCTATCGAACTCAAAGACAAGAACCAGTTGGGAAATGCAACAACGACTGCAGGCATTGTACAAATTGGAATTGACAACGCAGTGACTTTTGCCGTAGCAGGAGGAGGTTCTGCGATTGCCTACAAGCCTTACGGCTCGGAAGGCGGTTCTAACGTTACAAGTTCGGTTAAATCAACCAATATTGTCTTAGGAAAAGATATCTCTAATGAAACTCTTTCAGGCGAAGAGAAAACAAAGCTCGTTAGCTTAATCAAAACAACCACTCATCATATCTATGACACCGTCAAAGATAAGGGTTTAACTGGAGCGGTCTCAGCCTTCCTGGAAAGAGAAAATTTCGATAAGGTCGTTGGGGCTTAAAGCAGTTCCAACAATTTAATAATCTTTCTGCATTTACATTGGGGGGTGGCCTTTCTGTTGCATTTGAGAGAGACGGAAGTGGAACCGATCAGGTAAAAGTGAAATCCGAGGTTGAAGGAAATTCTTCTATCACCGTAAATAAAGGCTACAACTTCGGTCTTGTTGGAGGCGGTGTAGCTCTAGCCTCTGGTTATGGCTCCGAACCTATAGCAACAGCAAACATCGGCGGAACTTCTACCATTACGATTAATGGAGGAGAAAGCATTGGTGTAATCGGAGGTGGCGCTGCTGCTTTTGCTGGCTCAAACGAGAAGTTTGAAGGAATTGCTTCACAGGCCAATGTCGGTTCTTCTGTAATTCAAGTTACCGGGGGCTCTGTCGATGGGCTTTTAGGTGGTGGTCTGGCATTAGACCTTTCCGGTGAAGGAACAAATGTCCAAACAAACGCTAAAGACGTTTCTATTATTGCCGCAGGACAGGACATCACCTTTAGTTATTTGAATTGGACGGCACTGGATCAAAAACCTTCCCAATTACCTGAAGGACCGGGATTAAAGGGAACAATAGGTCAGTTCATTAATGTCGCCTCTAACCTTCTCGATACCGTAGCCAAAGAGAAAGTGGCTGTTATCGCTGGAGGAGCTTCGATTGGAACTAACGGAGAAACAGCAGGAGCTGCGGTTGAGAAAGTCACACTCCAACTTGGTTCAGGTGTCAAAGTTACGGGTGCTTCCGGGAAAGCTTCAGATACCGGTGATGTCTTTATTGGTGGTCTAGCTTCAAACGGTGGTTACTCTACTGTTGGCTCAGCCTTCGTTACTATTGATGGAGCAGAGCTCAATGGCAACCTCTACATGGGTGGTATCTCAATAGGAGAAAACTCTAGAACTTCTATTGGAGATGTTTCTGTCAAGCTTTTGTCAGGCTCTCTGAGCGGCGACTTCATTACCGCAGGAAAATCCATTGACGACGGTAAAGCATCCGTAGGAAATCTTGACCTCACTATCGGAAGCAACTTCAAGTTTTCAAAAGAAAATGCCGTTATCGATGCTACTGAATTGGCAAAAGCTGACTTAACTTTTGCAGGAAACCGAGAGGACAACGGTCTTAAGTTCATCAACTTCTCAACAGTATCTGCTGATTCCTACTCAGTATCTAATATTAAGGTTGTGAATACAGAAGGACGTTCCACTACCTTCAAGGATGGCACATTTACACTTGCTGTAAATGATGAAGGTGATAGAGGCAACTACATTGTCGGAACAGAAAACTCACCGGCTTTTGTCAGCATTCCTGAATTGAAGTCTGAACTGGCATCTGTTTCCGTTAAAGTTGTTAACGGTGCATTGGGCCTCACGAATGCCCATGAAGCTAAAGACCATCACGACTTTGTCAATAATTCCAAACCTACTCTTTATATTTCTTCTGAGGATCACGGAACGATTTATTCAGATATCGTCGTAGGCGATGTTGACGAAGCCAATGCCGTCAAACTGATGGCTGTTGCTGCAGCTGATACTCCCAACCTGGGAACAGTGAAAGTCGGCAGCAACGGCCAAGTTATTGTCAATGTTGAACCTTCTGTAACAACGGTTGCTAAGGCCAATTGGGAAGTGCATCCGGATGCACAGTTGAAGTTTGTTAAGGCAGAGAATGGTTCAAAGGTAAACCTTGGAACAGATGTTTCTGAAATTCAGAAGAACTTCACAAGCGATAACCAACTGCTGGAATTGAAAAAATTAGATGAGGATCATACCCACATCTTCACACTCAAGCCTAAGTCTGAAGAAGATCAGAGGGAATTAGGAATTGATGATCCTGATGTTGGTCACTTCTATGCAAATCTGCCGGCTGACAGTGCGTTAAAGGCTAGAGTTGACTCTGATCGCAAGATCAATATGGCTAATTTGAAGGCTGGTATGAACTTAGCTGCTGCAGCAGGTGTTCAAACTGCCGCGACTGATGCCGCATTGATCGCTCTGGATGTCACTTCAAAGCGAGCTTCTTTGACTCGTGACTATGCGAACGGAACGGAAGCTTTTGCTGAAGTTACGGGAATCACTCAGACAATGGGTGGAAGCTCTTCGATGAACAAGATTCGTACGAATCTTGGCGGTATCGCGTTTGGTGCAGACCACAGTATTGACGATTGGACGTTTGGTGGCTTAGCTAACCTTGGTGCCGGTAAGGTCAAAGGTAGAGGAGATAACTCAGGCGTTAAGAACGATGTCGATTACTACGGTTTCCAGGCTTATGTAGCCAAGCGTTTTGGCGAAAGATATAACCTCGTAGGACAAGCTTCTTATACCTATAGTAAGAACGATTTAAGCGATTCTTCCGTTGGTTATACAAAGGCAAATGGTGTCCACGCACACGTCTTTAGCATTGGCGCCCGTGCGGAAACATCTTTTGCTCTAAGTCCTGCTTGCCGCGTTGTTCCGTATATTGGTGTGAACTATCTTCGTGTGAATGCGAAGGGTTACACAACATCCAACGGAACGAAGGTTGGTTCTACTCATCAGAATATGGTCAATATGCCTATTGGCGTTGCTTTCACGGGTAAGAAGACCTTAGAAAACGGCTGGATGGTCAAACCGAATATTGATGTAGCTTATGTTCCGACATTCGGAGACCACAATGTTCGAGCAACTACGATTGAAGGAAGCGATATCGGTTCCGTCAAGATGGATGTTTGGACCAAAAATGTCGGTCGTGCCAAGATCGGTGTAGAAACTGGAAAGGGCGCTTGGAGAGCAGGTGCTTTCGTTGGTTTTGCTGCCGGACAGAACAAAGCTAAGGAAGCTTTCGGTCAGGTAAGTCTTCGTTATAGCTTTTAATTAACTTCTTTCTCTTCTCGGTAAGGACAGGTTAGGAATTGCCGATTGTTGTAGGGCTGGGAAATTCTCAGCCCTATTTCTCATTAAGGAGATATAAGAGCAGTGAACTCTGCCAGTTATGCCTTCTTTAGAGAAGGATTACTTAGGAGTAAAAGCGAGGCTATTCCGGAGGTTCCAGAATAATTTTTGCGTCTTTCTGAAGGTTGTTCAAGAACTCTGTTGTTTGGAGCCTTTCCAGCTCGGCCAGCAGTTTTGGCTTTACTTCTTCATAAGGAGGAAAGGGAACCTCACGTTTTTCTTCAAGAAGCACCACGTGGTAACCGAGCTTGCTTTTGAAAGGAACCGGGAGAAGTTCGCCCGGCTGAAGCGCGAGGATCGCTTCGGCGAGACCCGGGACCAATACATTACGAATATTCGTAAAGGGAATCTGTCCGCCGTTTTGAGAGGTACTTTGATCCAAAGATTTCTCTTTAGCGAGAGCACCAAAATCGGCGCCGGCTTTCAGAGACTGAATAATCTCTTTGGCTTCTTCCTGTGTTTTTACAGAGATATGCCGAAATTTGATTTCGTGAGGATCGTAGCTGGAGAGGAGCTCATCGTAACGATTCCGAATCTGCTCTTCAGTGATTGGATGCTCGGAAGCATATCGGCGGCTCAGTATTGAACCATATAGCTGAGATTGTTTTTCAGAAGTTAAGACGCGAACGCGAGGATCTTCAAGAAGTCCATCGCTTCTAGCGGCTTGTTCAATGATTTTTTGTTCGATAAGGATGCTTCGGGCGGCGTTTTTGAGTTGTTTTTCATTGGTAACGCCGTTGGCTTTCAGAAAGCCCATTAACTGCTTTTGCTCTTCCACGGAAACAAGCTGCCCATTAACGGTAAAGGCAGTTTGAGCAGCGGCTGCAGGAATGACGCCGGTTATCAGAGCGGCGAGCATTAAGGACTTCAGCACCTGCAGCCTCAAAAAATAAGTATCAGTGGCGAGATTCGCTCGGCGCCAGCAATGTCATATTGATATTGTGAATACCGTGACCGATGAAAGGTTTTAGGTATTCGTAGACGATTCGGTGTCTGTCGATTTTCGGCAGACCTTCAAAACGTCTGGAAATGACAAAAAGGTGGTAGAGGGAGCCTGCAGCAGGAGCTCTGCCGGCTTCAGGTCTTGTGTAATCAGTAAAGCGAAGCTCGATAGGGAAGATCGGCTCAAGCGCTTGGCTGATTCTTTCTAATGTGGGAGTGTGACTCATCTTTATTTTCCTTCCGAATCAGATTCAGGGATAAATCGGGAAATATAAAAGCCGACGCCTAAGGTAAAGAGGAGCGTCAGTCCCATCAGCCCGAACAGTTTGAAATTCACCCACACATCGGTGGAGCATGTGTAGGCTACTACGAGATTAAGAACACCGGTAACGGCAAAGAAGCCGATCCAACCGCGAAGAAGAATATTCCACGCGGGTTCCGGAAGAGAAACTTTATTACCGAGAAGCGACTTGAGGAAGTTCTTGTGCATGATAGAACCGCCTAAAAGGATACCGCCGAAGATCCAGTAAAGGATCGTGGGTTTCCATTTGATGAACATTTCATCATGAAGCCAGATCGTCAGAGAGCCGAAGACCAAGATGACGGCAACAGAAATCCACAGCATCGGGTCGATCTTCTCACGGCGTACAAACTTCACGCCGATCTGCAGGAGCGACACGATGATCGCCGCAGCCGTTGCGCAAATCACCGGTGCCTGATCGGCCTGAAAACCGCTTCCCAGCCACTGGTTGCAAAGCGCAGCCGCAGAATCCGGATTTGTCTGAGCAACTTTAAAAGTGCCGAAGAACAAAATCACCGGCAAAAGGTCGTAAAAGAACTTCACTCTCTTTTTTCCAACTACAAAATCGTTTCAGGTAATGAAACTTTCAAATTCAGTGAATTCTACTGAAAAATCCGTTTTTTGTTAAATAGAGGTATATCATTACGCGACTCTTAAGAACAGCTGGTTTCATCCCTAATTTACAGGGATAATTCTGTTCGCTCTCCCCACTATTAGACAAGAACAGAGATTTTCATTCTCAATTAGCAAAAAAGGCCGCCGAAGCGACCTTTCTTAAGCATCAATGGAAATTACTTAGAAGATTTTTTCTTAGCCGGAGCGACTTCTGCGATCTTAGCGTTTTTCATCAGATCAGCCATGTACTGCTGGGCCTGACGCTGAGCAGCTAGATTCTGAATCTGAGGTTTTAGAGCGTCAAATGAGGGCAGGGGAACTTCGCGCTTATCCTGAAGCTGGATAACGTGATAGCCGAGTGCGCTGTGGAAAGGAACGGGAAGCAGAGAGCCTTTGTTCAGAGCCATGGCAGTTTCAGCAAATCCGGGGATTGCAATTCTGCGGATGTTGGTGAAGGGGATTTCTCCGCCCTGAGCGGCTGTGCCCTGATCCAAAGATTTCTCTTTTGCAATCGCGGCAAAGTCACCGCCTGCATTTAAAGACTTAATGATGTCTTTGGCTTCCTGCTCGGTTTTAACCAGGATGTGACGAACTTTGATTTCATTGGGATCGTATTGCTTTTTGACTTCTTCGTAAGTCTTCTTGAGGTCGGCGTCTGTCAGCGGGTGAGCCGCGGCATTCTTACGAACCAGTTCAGCAGAGTAAATCTCGGTCTTGCGTTCTGCAATCAGAGCCTTAACAGCGGGATCCTGAGCGATATTGGCTTTCTTAGCAGCTTCTTCGATGAGTTTTTCCTGAGCGAGGATGCTGCGGGCAGCCTCGAGCTGCTGTTTCTGGTCTTTGACTCCGCGGTCAGCAAGGACTTTCATGAGTTCTTTCTGTTCGGCCACAGAAACTGTCTGACCATTAACGGTGAAGGCGGTCTGGGCGAAGACGGGAGCGGCAAGGGCTGCCAGGGCTGTTGCGAGAAGGAGTTTTTTCATAATTAAATTTAATTCATCCAAAAAATGCGAGGAAGCGATTTATTTAACTGCGTTTAAACCCCTTCGTCGCCTGAGTTAACCGCCTCATTCTACTTAATTTCTTATGTCCCAGGCTTGTCAAGTGAAAGTTTTTGATCAGTGCTAATGGCCG
>ERZ791903.709-NODE-709-length-41108-cov-9.353226_pt1 | contig 41108 bp, 43 predicted proteins | sample MGYA00510148_ERZ791903 | MGnify/ENA primary metagenome ERZ791903 (study PRJEB30046, sample SAMN00792080) | human gut metagenome | study: EMG produced TPA metagenomics assembly of the A metagenome-wide association study of gut microbiota in type 2...
GCCCTTTCACGGCGGTAACAGGGGTTCAAATCCCCTTGGAGTCATCTTGCGAGCGGGAAAATGAAATTTTCGAGCGGCACGCAATCAGATTTAACACGCCGATGTGGCTCAATTTTCGCGAAATAAAGATTGCGTGCACGATGGAAACATCAGACGCACGAATGCTTGCATTAACGTGAGATTGATGTTTTCATCGTATAGGCGATTGCATCGCGAGCGAGAAAACAAGGTTTTCGAGCGGCACGCAATCAGATTTAACACGCCGATGTGGCTCAATTGGCAGAGCAGCTGATTTGTAATCAGCAGGTTAACGGTTCGAGTCCGTTCATCGGCTTTCATGTGAGGACCTGTAGCTCAGTTGGTTAGAGCAACCGGCTCATAACCGGTCGGTCCCGGGTTCGAGTCCCCGCAGGTCCACTTATTGTGATTATTCATGATTGCAATGACATCAGGAGGATGAAACCAACAAGGTTGTGATAAATTCTGATGAAAACAATCCAGCACAGCCCGTGAGGACGGGAGAAAACAAACCGAAAGCATGGGATCTTAGCTCAGCTGGGAGAGCATCTGCCTTACAAGCAGGGGGTCACAGGTTCGAGCCCTGTAGGTCCCACTTGTACAATTAAACAGTACAATGCCGGCGTGGCGGAACTGGCAGACGCGCAGGACTTAAAATAGTCATTGCCTACGGCAATGCCAGAGGTTACCTAAAACTCGGCTATTCAAAGAAATGTTTAACACTTCAACCGCGTTAGATTAAAATAAGAAATCTAGCGCGGAAGGAGTGTTTTTTTTATGCCAAGAGGAAGAAAGATAACAAGAGTAATAGAAGTAGAGGAAATAAGGTTAAGGGATGCGGCTGCCGCTTTCTTTAGATACAATGAAGTCAAAGGTTTAGCGGTTGAATCACAAAAGGCTTACATAGGACATATTACAAGATTTATTAATTTTTTTGATGATGATAAGATGGCTTTTAACATCAATAGCAAAGAAGTAGAAAAATATTTATTAGTTCAGCAGGAACAAGGACTAAAGAGTGCTACTATTGCTTCTAAGGCGCGCCACATCCGCGCATTTATCAACTATTGTATAAAAAAAGATTATATGGCAGAATTTGAAGTCATTATTCCTAAACAAGAGGAAACAGTAAAAGAACCATATAGCACAGAAGAAATGGCGGCGCTGCTGCAAAGACCGCATACGGATAACTGGGTAGAATGGCGCAGTTGGGCAATGATTAATTATTTTTATGGAACGGGACAAAGATTAAGTACAGTCTTGAATATTAAAGTTAAACATATAAATTTTACTGAAAGAACAGTATTCTTAGAACATAATAAGGATAAGATACAAAAAGTAATGCCCCTTTCAAAATCAGTAACTAATATGTTAAAAGAATATATAGCCTTATCCGCTTTAGAAGATGAAGATTATTTATTTCCAGAATATGAAGGCGGGCAGCTAAAACCTAGAAGCTGTCAAGATGCAATAGCAAAGTATAATAAGAGTAGGGGAGTAACAAAAACTTCAATTCATTTATTTAGACATACTTTTGCAAGAGATTACATAAAGGCAGGCGGCAGCGCCGCAAAACTTCAAAAGCTGATGAATCATAAAACTATTTCTATGACAATGCACTATGTTAATTTATATGGTAATGACATAGCAGAAGACCTTGATTTGTTTGACCCTCTTGTTACCATAAAGAAGAACAGTTATAAACAACAGAAAAGAAAAAAGATATTTGTTGCATAAGAAAAGGCGGAAGCAATTCCGCCTTCTTTTTTTTGTGCTATTTTTTTCTCACGTCCGCAGGTCTAACTAAGTCATTCTGAATAGCTTCTTCAAAGTACTGTTTTACTCTTTCCTTATGGTCGATTTCATTCTGTCCTACACTTCTTAAAACTTCATTAGTCTTTCTCATATCTTCCCAAAATGTTTTAGGACAGATTACCACCTTTTTTTCAGTATCAATAGTAATTCTCATTTTTTATTTTCTCCTTTCTGTTGTTAAAAATGATATTAAAATTATAGCATCATTGCCATTTTTTTACAATATTCACTAATTCTTGATATATTTTAAACAAAAGAAACAAAAAAAGACTAATTTGATTAAGAATGAATAATGAACTTGATAATTCTTTTTGCGTTATTGATATATCTTGTTATAAAGCAACAATAGCCAAAAAAATTTTGCTTAAATAGCACATTTATTAAAAATTTTTGGACAAGTCTAGTAAATTGCTATTAGCAAAGATTCCTATAATAGTGAAAGATGGCAGAGTTCAATAAACTTTTTTACGTTGAATGTCATAATTATTTCTTCTTTATTAAATTTATATATAGAACGGATAGCGGGAATACTTTACTAAGTACTCCCGCTATTTTTTTATCTATCTTTAATTAAATTTGTCAAATTTTTTTAAATTACATACAAGAGATAAAGAAAAAAATTATTTAACACCTCCTAGTAAATTTTTGCAAGCTTGGACAAACTTGTTTTTTTTGCAAAGTAATAAATTCATATATAAATGAGAGAGTTAAGGCATAGTTTGTTCTTTGGTAACAAAGAACCAAATTACTGAAACTACGTTTCAGACTTCCTTATCGAGATAAATATCTCTTCAGCCCTTCGGGCTTCGAGAAATTTTATCTCTCTATACGCTTCGCTTTCTCGCGGCAGGGGGAATAAGGCAAGAGTAAAAGAATAATATAAAAAATGCGGCTGGGGTAGGTCATTGGCGGAACAAGGTTCGATAACTGGAAGAAAATAGCCAGTGCCAACGCGCCCGCCGCATTTTTTTTTGCTTCTCTTGGACAAGTCCTATTAAAGTGCTTAACGCCTTTTTCTTATTAAGTATCAGAGAAAAAAGAAACTCTGAAAATTAATAGGAAAAGGAGAAATAAATATGAGTAACTTTTATGATGACCTTGCCAGAGGAAGACAAGGCGAGATATTAGTAACAAAAGCACTTAGAGAGATGGGACACACAGTTGAGGATGTCACTAAGGATTCTGACTATTGGAAGAAAGACATTGACTTAATAGTAGATGGTGGAACTCTTGAAGTTAAGAGTGACTGGAATATGGGAAAGACTGGAAACATAGTCTTGGAAATGAGAAAACGAGAGAATGGGAAAGACGGATGGTTCAGACAGACCGCCGCAGATAATCTTGCTTTTGTTGATATGCAGAATAGAATATGTTACATAATCAAGACAAAAGAATTAAGAGATTATGTAGAAGGAGTGATTACATCAGTAGCACAAGGCGGTTATGTTTGTGGAGTTAAAGATAAAACACTTAATGGCTATTGGTGTTTATTAATAAATGTAAATAATTTAGATTTTTATAAGATGGCTGTATAAGCCATCTTTTTTTTTAGAAGGAGATGAAAATATGACTTGGCAGCAAGAACAATTTTGTTATGAATATGTAAGAAATAATTATAAGGCTAGAAAAGCTTATGAAACTGTATATGGTGTAAAGCCAGAAACAGCGCGCAGCTGCGCAACCCGCCTTTTAATGAAACAAGAGATAAAGGACAAAATAGCAGAGATTAGAAAAGTTAAGCTAGAAGAATTACAAGTAGATGCGGACAGAGTTACAGAGAAGTTGGCGGAAATTGCCTTTTCGCAAAAGGGAGATGAATATTACAACAGCACCGCGCAGTTAAAAGCTTTGGAACTATTGTCTAAAACTTTAGGTATGCAAGTACAGAAGATTGAAGCTAAACAAGAGGTAATAGAAGTAGGAGTAATTTAATGAAATTAATATTACATAAAGAAATATTTAATGACGTTTATTTGTCTTCTCTTGATGATTACTCTAAACGATATGAAATATATTATGGCGGCGCTGGTTCTGGTAAAAGCGTATTTGTAGCGCAAAAACTAGTTAAGAAAGCCTTAACCGACCGCCGCAAAATTTTAGTATTAAGAAAAGTGGATAAGACTACTAAAAATTCTACTTTTCAATTACTCTTGGACACTCTTACAGATTGGAAAATAATAGATAAATGTAAGATAAACAGAACAGATTTTACTATTACACTTCCCAACGGAAGTGTTTTTCTATGTTGTGGCTTACAAGACCCAGAAAGAATAAAGTCTATAACTGGCTTAACAGATGCTTGGTTGGAAGAAGCTACAGAGTTTAACCAAGAGGACTTTAACCAGATAGATTTAAGAATCAGACACCCAGAAGCAAAAGGACAACAGATTATACTAAGCTTCAACCCAGTTTCAAAAGTGAACTGGTGTTACAAGTTATTCTTTAAAGAAGCGGCGGATGCCGCAATGACCGACTTTCGCGCCCAGTGTAAGATACTACACACTAATTACTTAGATAATAAATTTCTTCCGCAAAGTTACATAGATTCTTTGCTATTGTTGAAAGCCACTAATTTAGATTATTACAAAATTTATGCGTTAGGCGAGTTTGGTTCATTATCTAAGCTAGTTTTTAATAATTGGAAAGTTGAAGAATTTGATTGTACACAAGTTCATGGAGATTTGTGCGTGGGTCTGGACTTTGGTTTTATAGCCGACCCAACCGCCTTAGTTGCTTCTATTGTTGATGATGAAAATAAAAAAATTTATGTATTTAATGCCAAAAGCAGAAAAGGACTTCTAAACAACGAAATCGCGGAAATGATTAAGGCGGAAGGCTTCGCTAAAAGTTCCATAATCGCAGATTCCGCAGAACAGAAGTCAATAGAAGAAATCAAGAGAGAAGGAATAAGCAGAATAAAACCCGCCACAAAGGGACAAGGGAGTATTTTGCAGGGAATCCAAAAGCTACAACAGTACCAGATTATAGTACACCCTAGCGGCGCTGCCGCCTTAATAGAAGAACTTAAAAATTACTGTTGGGAAAAGGATAAAAAGACTAATGAATATATTAATAAGCCGATTGACAAATACAACCATTGCATTGACGCGTTAAGGTACAGTTTACAATGTATGGGACACAAAGTTAAGACAATGGACAAAGCACTTTTAGGCTTATAGAAAAAGGAGTAGACAATGTATAACATTAATAAAAATGAGGCTTTGACTGTTGATATAATATCAAGAATTATTCAAAGCTTTGAGTTGAAAGAGAAAGTGAAACTTTCTAAGTATTTTAATTATTATGAGGGAAAACAAAACATAATTAATAAAAGTTATAAAGATGCAAGCAAACCTTGCAATAAGATAGTAAAGAACTATTGCTATTCTATTGTCAACAACTATGAGGGATACAATGTAGGCATACCGATTACATACAACAGCAATGATGACATTACCGCCTTAGTTGATGTATTTAACTATAATGACATTAAAAATGCTGATAGTGTTCTATTGAGGAACGCGCTTATTTATGGGGTAGCTTACGAGATAGTGTATATTGATGAAGATGCAAAACAGAGATTCAAGGCTATTGACCCAAGGGAATGTATACCAGTTTATGATGATACTTTAGAGGAAGAACTATTATATATGATTCGTTATTACAAGAAGCCAACTTGGAAAAATGAAGAAATAAAATATATAGTAGAAGTTTATTCAGAATCAACAGTAACAAAGTATGAAAGTAATGGTAATTTTTCTTCTTTATCTGTTGTGGCAGAAGAACAGCCGCATTATTTTCAGCAAGTGCCTTTTGTAGTGTTTAAGCTAAACAATGAACAAGAATCAATCTTTGACAAGGTAATGAGTTTACAAGATGCCTACAATGAACTCTTATCTAGTGAAGTTGATGATTTTCAAGCTTTTACAGATGCTTACTTAGTTTTAAAAGGAACTGGAATAGATGAAGAAGAAGCTGCGGCGATGCGTGAAAACAGAATATTGATGTTAGATGAGAACGATAGTGCCGAGTATTTAACTAAAAGTATTTCAGATACACAAATAGAAAATATGTTAAAAAACATTAATGATTCAATTCACGTTATTAGCAATAGTCCAGACTTCAATGATGATAAGTTTATGGCTACAAGCGGGATTGCAATGCGCTATAAATTGGTAGGGTTTGAAAATACTTCTTCTGCTATTGTTTCTAATATGACAAAAGCAATTCAAAAAAGAATTGAATTACTATATACAGTTATGGGATTGATTAGCGGCGATATGTACAAGGATGTACAGATTAAATTCACTAGAAACTTACCAGTAGATAATACAGAAACAATAAACGTAATTAATGGATTGCGCGGCTTGGTATCTGACCGCACATTAATCAGCTTATTACCTTTTGTATCTGACGTTGATGCGGAAATGGAAGCGGTTGCCGCACAAAAAGCAGAAAATATTGATATGTATTCTTTTGGCGGCGGTTCAGATGAGTAATTACTGGGTAGACAGAGTAAACCGCCAGAATAATATAAACTTCAATAGAAGTGCAGCCGCTACAGATAAGAAGCTGGCGGAATTATATAAGAAGACTGGGGAACAGATAGCAAAAGACATAAAAAAACTATATGCAAACTTAGACGTGCCAGAGGATGAAATAAGAATTAATGATTTATACAAAAATAATCAATTCTATGAACTCTTGGGAAAGATTAATAAACAACTAACAAAACTAGGGGAAGATGAAATAAAAATTAATAACAAAACCTTACTAGGAATGTATAATAAAACTTCAAAAATGGTTAGTAATCAAGCTGGCTTTTCTGTTGGTTTTGAAGATGGCGCGCAGGCGGCAATAGATAAGATATGGTGTCCAGATGGTAAACATTGGAGTTCTAGAGTATGGAAAAATAAAAGTGTAATGCAGGCGCAGCTTGAACAAGGGATAACAGATTGTGTTGCGCGTGGCTTGTCAAAAGAAAAGCTTATCACTGAAATAACAGAAAAGGTGAATAAGGATAGATACAAGGCTAGTAGATTAGTCAGAACAGAATTGACTTACGTTCAGAACGCCGCCGCCGCTGATACATACGAAAAAGCAGGATGCAAGAAATATGAGTATTGCGCAGCTTTAGACAATAGAACAAGTGAAGAATGTAAAAAATTAAACGGACAACAATTCTATTTTGCGGAAGCTGTTGTGGGGGAAAACTTCCCGCCTATGCACGCGAATTGTCGTTGTACTATTGTTCCAGTTTTTGATGATGAAGAAGATGCACCTTTGGGAAGTGGTTCAGAAGGAAATAGTGTAGGTAAAGCAGAAAAGATAGATGAAATAGACGTTTCAAAAACTGATAATAAAATAAAAGAATATAGCGAACTGATAAGGTATGAAAAAGCGGAAAATTCTTATATAATTGACAGATATGGAAATGTATTTTATTCTAAAGGTGATGATAGCAATGTATATATAGAAAATATTGATTTAAAAGGTGCAACAATTACACATAACCATCCAGACGATGTAGACGTTTTATCTTTTGGAAAAGATGATTTTGATTTCTTAAAACGGCACGGTGATATAAGAAGACTTATTGCAGTAAATTCAGAATATACATATGAGGTGAAAATTTTAAAATCAATAAAAGAATTGGATTATAATGATTATTATGTTAAAGCATTATCGCAGGTTGGAGTATTAGAAGGTGATACAGTAGAGTTTCAACACGAAGTTTTTGAATTATTAAACAAGGAAGGATATGTAAAATATGAAAGAAAAAAATATAATAAATCCAGAACTTGAAAGGGAATTTCAAGAACTAAAAAAAGAATGGCTGGAAGAAGTAAAAATAGTTCTTGCAACTGAATACCCAAGAAGAGAAGGACAGTTGGATGGAGAAGCCACATTACAGTTAGCAAAGATACAAAAAAAATATAAAGAAAAAATAAAAAAGTTAAAAGAAAAATATAAATAAAACATTTAAAAAATTTTAGGACAAGACTAATTAAAGGTCTTGTCCTTTTTTTCTTATAAAGATAGTGAGGGGTACAAAATGCAACTTTATATAAAGGGGTAAATATGTACAACTAGATAAGGAGAGAAAAAATGACAGAAGAAAGCACAAATGTTGAAACAACAGAAGAAGTAAAAGATGCGGCAGCCGCTAAAACATACACAGAAGCGGAACTACAAAGCATCGCAGACAAGAGAGTTACAGAAGCACTTAAAACCGCAAGAGGAAAATTTGAGAACGAGAAAAAAGAGGCGGAAAGACTTGCTTCTATGACAGCGGAAGAAAGATATACAGAGGAATTGAAACAGAGAGAAGCAGCTTTGGCGGAACGTGAGAAACAAGTCACAATGCTAGAAAATAAGAATGAAGCTTCAAAGATACTAGCAGACAAAGGAATAAGTATTAATCTGGTTGACTTAGTATTAGCAGAAGATGCAGAAACAATGAAAAGTAGAATTGACATATTAGAAAAAGAGTTCAATGCTTCTGTTGAACAAGAGATAAAGAAAAGATTGGCAGGCGCTACACCTTTTAAGAATGGCGGCAGCGCAGAAGGAATGAGTAAAGAGGACTTCCGCAAATTATCATTGACTGAACAGCAGGCTATCTTTAGAAAAGACCCAGAATTATACAAAGTCTTAGCGCAGTAGCGCAAGGCTTTTTTTATTTACAAAAAATTTTTAAAAGGAGTGTAAAGAAATGGCACATACATTATACGAAAATCAAGTATTAGAAAATAAAATTGAAGATATTTTAACTACTTCTATTGATGTTAATTCATATATGACTATTGACAACAGCTTAACACAAGAAGCAGGAATGAAGAAAACAGTTCATACATATGTAGCAAGCGGAGAAGTAGAAGACGTAGCAGAAGGTGTAGGAAATACAAAGGACATTGGAGTATCATTTACTTCTAAAGAATATGACGTAGTTACTACTCAGGGTAGACTTACATACACAGATGAACAGGAAATGCAAGACCCTATGGTAGTCGAAGTAGGTCTTAAAGGTATCGCCGATACTATGACAAATGACTTAACAAAGAAAGCTTTCGCAGAATTTGACAAGGCTACTTTAACAGCAGACTTTGACAAGACTGGTATCACATTCGACAATGTTGTTGATGCTATTGCTAAGTTACCAAGTGAAGATGAATCTGGTTTATTCTTAATTATCAGTCCTTCACAGAAAGCAGCTTTAAGAAAGAATCTTGGAGAAGAACTTAAATATTCAGAAGGATTTGCTAGAACTGGTTACATTGGCACAGTTTGCGGCGTTCCAGTAGTAGTTTCAAAAGCTTGTCCAGCAAATAAAGCATACTTAGCTACTAATGAAGCAGTTACAGCTTTTGTTAAGAAGGGTTCAGAAATCGAACAAGATAGAGATAAAAACACAAGAACAAATACAGTATATGCAAGAAAAGTTATGGTAGTAGCTTTAACAAATGCAAAGAAGATTGTAAAACTTACACAGAAAACAGCTTAATAGTTTAGAAGGGATATATAATTATCCCTTCTTTTTTTAAAGAAGGGAGATAAAGAATGTTACAAAGAATTAAAACATATTTAGGGATTATGGACAATGAAAGTGATGCCCTTTTAAACATTATCATTGAAGATGCGCAAAGCTGGTTCAATAACTACACACACCGCGCCGCCGCAGATTATCCAAATATTATATGTAAGATGGCTATTGAGGACTACAACAGATACGGAAGTGAAGGTATAGCTTCTTTATCTTTTGGCGCAGGAATAGAAGTAGTAAACGCAGAGTATTCAGAAGGCTTAATGAAACAGATTAAAAAACTTAAAAAAGTGAGGGTTTTATAATGTTTCAGCAACAGATGAAGAAATATCAATTAGAAAGACAAGTTATTACAGAGAATGACTACAACGAAAAAGTAATTGAGTATAAGCCTTACAGAGTAATTACTATGGCTATTGCGCCAAACAATAGAAATCAATATAGCGGCAATGACACTTTGACAGATTGCGTGGAGTACATAGGTGTAACAAGAGATAAGCAAGTACAAAAAGGAGATAGAATAAGCGACTTTGAGGTTGAGTATGTGGAACTTAACAGACTTTATTCTATTGTGCATATGAAAGAGATAAACAACAATGGAAGATTATAAGATTGTACTTGATAACCTAGATAAAGCAATCAAAGACAAGATACCAGACGCACTTAAAACCGCAATGGAAAAGGCTTGTTTAATTGTTGAAGCTGATGCCAAGAAAAACTGTCCAGTTGATGATGGACAACTAAGGCAAAGCATAACACACGATGTTAGCACAGACAATGGAACTATTGAAGGAACAATAGGAACAAATGTAGAATATGCGCCTTATGTTGAAATCGGAACTGGTATTTATTCAGCAGAAGGAACTGGAAGAAAAGGCGGATGGCTGTATGAAGACGAGAAAAGCGGCGAGTTAGTCTTTACAATGGGACAGCATCCACAACCTTACTTGCAACCCGCGCTGGATAACAACAAAGAAAAAATACAACAATGTTTTGAAGGGATAATCTAATGAAAAAAGTACTAAAAGCAATAGAAAACATAACAAGAATAAAGCCTATCCCATTACAGACAGACAAAGCGGAGAAAGCAATTATATATAATTACTACCCAACCGCCGCTTTTAAGTACAGATTAGAATTGCGTGTAATATCCTTTACTTTTGCGGATGCAACAGAAACAGCAAATGCAATAATAAAAGGACTTTGCAATTTTGGGGATAGCAATAAGATTGAAGGTATTTCCGCTATTGATTTGAATGGTGGCGGATGCCTTAAAGATAATCAGACTAATACAATACATAGACTAATGTATTTTGATATAACAAAAGGAGAATAGAAAATGTCAGATAGAATAGTTTTAGGAAGTGGAAAACTTTATGTAACTACATTTACAGACAAGATTCCAACAGATGCAGAATTAGAAGTAAAAGAAAATATTATCGGATATATTCAGGGTGGCGCAAGTTTATCTTACAAGCCTACTTTCTATGAAGCTAAAGATGATTTAGGCTTAGTAGTTAAGAAGATTGTAACAGAAGAAGAAGCTACACTTACAAGCGGTATTATGACTTGGAATGGCGAAACTTTAAAGAAGCTTTGCGCAACAGCCAGAACAGACGAGAAAAGCGAAAGCGGACAGACAGTTAAAACTGTAAAAATTGGCGGAATTGATAACTACAACGGAGAATCTTATATTATCAGATTTGTACATAAAGATTCAGACGGAGTAATTAGAATCACAATCCGCGGAACTAATGAAGCAGGCTTTGAAATTGCTTTTGCTAAAGATAAAGAAACAGTTATCAATGCAGAATTTAAGGCTTTACCTATGGATAATGAAGGAACATTAATCGAATATAGAGAAAGCGATAACTAATCAATAGGCGGAAGCAATTCCGCCTTTATTTTTTAGAAAGAAAAAGGAGAAAGAAAAATGATTGATTTAAGCACAATAGAAAGAAGTAATTACCAGATAAAGCTAGAAAGTGGAGAAGTTTTAGAGATTAAAAAACCTTCTCAAAAATTCTTAAATGAGATTCTAGCACTTTATGAGTATATACAGAAGATGGAAGACAGCGCAGAAAGCGGCTTAAAAGTTATTGACAGACTATATGATATTTTAACAGATATTTTTAATAGCAATATCAACGGTAAAGTATTTTCAAGAGAAGATATAGAAAAAATGTTAGACATTAAAATGGCAATGGCTGTATTACAAGATTACTTCTTATATGTGGAAGGAGAACTGGGAAAATAACAATCCCATCTATGCCACTTTCAGAAAATGACGCGGCAGCCGCCGCACATTATGAAACAGTAACAGACACCTTAAAATTAATTAGCGATTACACAAGACTTAATTTTAATGAAATTATGGAATTGGACTGTTGTATATATAAGCTTTATTTCAGAGATGCTTATATTTATATGATGAAGCAGACAAAAGAAGGAAGAGAATACTTAGAAAACTGCTGGATATTACAACAGACTAAACCAGACCGAAAGAGATTAAGAGATAGGTATAACTAATTTTTAGATGGGAAAAAGGAAGGTGCAAAAATGATAGATTTAGGTGCATTAAAACTTGGAATTAAAGTAGATAGCGGAGAAGCTAAAGAAGAGTTAGGAAATGTTAAAAGTTCTATAAAAAATACAGCTTCGGAAATGAAAGATAAGATTGTGGCAGGTGCAAAAGCCGCCGCGACTGGGTTTGTAGCTTTAGGCGCAGCCGCAGTTGGAGTAGTAGAATCCACAAGAGAGTATAGAACAGAACAAGCAAAATTAAAGACAGCTTTTCAAAATGCAAACTTTTCCGCAAAAGATGCAAGAAAAACTTATAAAGACTTAAATGGAATTTTAGGAGATAGCGGACAAGCAACAGAAGCAGCTAACCACTTAGCAAAACTTTGCAATAATTCAAAAGACCTTTCAAAATGGACTGATATATGCCGCGGTGTATATGCTACTTTTGGCGATAGCTTACCTATTGAGGGATTGACAGAAGCCGCAAACGAAACCGCAAAAGTTGGGCAAGTAACTGGACCTTTAGCAGATGCGTTAAACTGGGCGGGTATTTCAGAAGATGATTTTAATGCAAAACTTGAAAAATGCGGAAGTGAACAAAAAAGACAACAACTTATTACAGAAACATTGACAAAGACTTATCAGAAAGCAAGTGACCAGTATAAAACTAATGCAAAAGATGTAATTGCAGCAAATGAAGCAAACCAAAAAATGGAAGAAGTAATGGCTTCTCTTGGTGCTACTCTTGAACCTATTGTAACAACAGTAAAAATATTAGTTGCAGATATTTTAAAAAAATTAGTCAATGAAGTAAACAGAAATAAAGATAAAATACAAGAATTTGTAACTACAATTATGCAGTTATGGAAAAAAGACTTAAAACCTATTCTTAATGATGCTATTGCTATTATTAAAGCGATTGTAAAGCGGGCTAGAACTAATGGCACAATGCTTAATACAATAGTTAAGAATATAGTTAGAACTGTAAAAGCAGCCTTTAAGGTAGTACAAGACGTATTCAAGGTATTTAAGGATTTATTTACTGGCGATACAAAAGCACTGAAAAAAGATATGGGGACATTGTTAAAAGATATTATTAAACTTATTAAAACTGTGATGTCAAACTTCTTTTCTGTTGGTAAACAACTACTTGGGAAACTCTGGGATGGAATCAAGAGTGTTTTTGGAACTATAAAAGATGGAATTGTAAATTTTGTAAAAGAGAAAATTATACAGCCTATCAAAGATAAGTTTAGTAATTTAAAGACCGCGGGTAAAGAACTGTTTACTAATGTATGGGAAGGTATTAAAGGCGTTTGGAATAATATAAAGTCTTGGGTATCGGAAAAAGTAGACTGGCTTAAAGATAAATTATTATTCTGGAAAAAAGGAAAGAAAAAGATTGATGGTAGCCACAGAACTGGCGCGGACTATATTCCTTATGATGGTTACATTGCAGAACTTCATAAAGGCGAAATGGTATTGACTGCGGCGCAGGCTAGAGAATACAAGAATCAAACTACACAGCAGCAGCAAAGCGCGCCCGCCGCAAATATAACAGTTAATAACTACAGTCCAAAAGCGTTAAATGAAGCAGAAAGCGCAAGACTATTTAGACAGACACAAAGAAAACTTGTGTTAGGATTTTAAAGGAGAAAAATATGATTAAATTAATAAATTTTAGCAGGAATGAATCTATAGAGTTCGATAATAAAAACTATACTCTTTCAGAAAAAGATTTTGGAACTGTTAATATAACATTAGCTACTTCACAAGGTTATAAACAAATAGGACAAAGCGTTAATACTAGAACTTTTGGCAATAGAACAGTATCATTAGTTGGCTATGTATTAGCAAATGATGAAGCCATTATGAATACTAAAAAGAACGCACTTAGAAGGGTAGTTAGTCTTACAACACCTTTTAGAGTGGACAATGGTAATTACTTCATGGAGTTGGTGGCAACTTCTTCTATTTCTTTTGCCAAAAGCTACACAGAAAACAATAAATTTTTATGTAAGTTTATGATTGAAGCGGTAGCACCTTATCCATTCTTTCAGAAAAACACAGGAATGGAAAAAGAAATTACACCAAGCGCGCAGACAGTAATTATTAATAATGATGGGGATGTGCCTATTGGTGTAAAAATAAACTTTAAATGGTATGACAAGAGTTTACAACCAAAGAATCCATACATTATTAATCAGACAACTGGCGAAAGAATACAAGCTACACACACTTTTGGTATGTGGTGGTATGAAAACTTTTTTATTGATACAACTTACGGAAACAAACACGCAAAAGTAATAAACACATCACTGGGAAATGTAGTTATAGATAACGCGCTGCCGCTACTTTCAGACGATTCAGTTTTATTTTATTTGCAGCCTGGCAAGAACACGATTACTATAGGCGCACAAACTAATGGAAATGGACTAGGTGCTGTTATAGATTACAGCCCAGCGTATAGCGAGGTGTAAATATGAATAATGAAGTAATAAAGGTTTATGACCAAAACTTAAATAATATAGCATTAATAGAAGATTATAAAAGCTTTCAATGTACAGAAAAATTTGCTGACGTTGGAAGCTTTACTATTAAACTTGCTTTTGATAAGAAGTATGACAATAGCTTAAATATAATGAACTTCATTAAATTTAAAAACTTTGATGGGGTAATAACTGGAATACAGAAAACAACAGCCGAAAATGGAACAACAGAAATGATAGTAAGCGGCGCTTCACTTAATTTCCTTTTGTCTATGAGAGTAAACGTAGATTTACCTTATTTCAATAAAAGCATTAGCGCAATAATAACAGCTTTAGTGACTTATAATTGCATTGATAGTTCAGACTGGAATGGTAAAAGGGTAATTCCGCATTTAACAATAGGCGGAGTAACTAATATTAATGATACTCTTGCCGCTTATGGCTGGGAATATGGCACTTTGTTGGATAATATCAAGAAATTAGCAAATGAGTATAATTTTGGTTTCAATATAACTTTAGATGCTGAAAATAAATTTTTATTATTCAATACATTCAAGACTTATAAAACAATAAAAATTGGAAGTAATACAGACAATATTTTAACAAGAGATTATACAAAGTCAGTAGCAACCCAAAAGAATGTAGCTTTTATGGATTCCTTAGACAATATAAAAGAATCGCATATGATAAATACACTTCAATCCCTTAACTTTGATGGGTTAAATAGATTTGAAACTTTTGTAGATGGAGTAATAGAAAGACAGAGTGATGAAACAGAAGCGGCTTATAACGCCAGAGTAAATAACAGCGGCGCCGCTACCATCATAAAAGAAGTTGAAGTTTATGATGTAACTATTGACCCTAACACAACAGAGGAATTAGAAGTAGGCTATGCAGTTTCTATTGATGATAGAGAATATAACTTAAATATTACAACAACAGTAACAGAAAAACAGATAACAGTTGAAAATGGCACAGAATCATTTAATTATATTTTCGGTAATGATGTAATAACAAAGAGAGGATAAGAGGATGGAAGCTTTTTTAACAATAGTTCAGAGTTTAGGTTTTCCCATTGCGTGCGTGATTGCGCTAGGATATTTTGTATATAAAATATGGAATACACAAGCGGAAGTGGTGCAGACACGTGAAGATAGAATGTTAAAGCAGATAGACAAGTTTAATGATACATTACAAGATTTTAACACTACTTTAATTACTATTGATAACAGATTAGAAAACCTTGAAAACAAAGTAGAAAACAATAAGGAGATTAAAGGATGATTACAGAATATTTAGAAACTTCTGTATTGTCTAATGTACTACCACAGAAATTAGTGGTAGTACAGAACGACAGCGGAAGAAATGTAAATGTAAATATTGTAGATTACAAGATACCAGCAGAAGCGGCTGCGCGCATCTGGGTAATTAAACCAGACGGAAAAGTAGTTTGGAATAACTGCGATATAATCACAGACCAGATAGTAAAAGTTAAACTCACAAATCAAATGCTTGCGGTTGTTGGACTTTCAAAAGCTAAAATTGAAATCTATACAGAGGATGAAGTATTATCTACTTTTAATTTTTATTTACAAGTTGAAGAAGATATTTCAGACCCTAACGGAACAGAAAGCAAGAATGAAAGCACAGCTTTAGAAGAAATTGCTAATAAGATTAAAGATTATGAGATTACAGTAGAAAAAGGACTTACTTCTATTGAAAATAAAATAGCAGAAGTTGTTGATACAGCAGACGGAAAAATGAGAGATATTGATACTTTGACAAGTGCCAAACTTACAGATATTAATAACACAGCAGTATCACAGATTAAAGCTATAAACAGTTCTGCGGCAGCCGCAGGAGAATCGCAGAGAGAAGGTATTAATACAGTAGCATCAAGTCAGATTAGTAATATTACAAATATAACAAATCAACAGTTGGAGAATATAAATGCCGCAGCTACACGTCAGATAGAAATGATTGAGAATAAAACAGCTATACAGATTAATGCAATTAATAACACAGCTTTAACTCAGATTGCTTCTATTAATAACACAGCTATAAGTCAGATTGAAAATATGACTGTAAAATATTCTGATATGTGTAGAACTCTTGGAGTGGAACACGAGGGAATATTATGCATTCGTAATTTAAAACGAGTTTCAATTAATGTGGCGAGTTTTAAATATATAAAATTCGGAAAAATGTATATAGCGCCAACTGATAAAAAGTTAATTTCAACTCAGGGTTCATATCTTTTCAATGTTGACAATTTTGGATATATAAATACAGCTGAGGAATATGACATTTCATCAGAAAAAGAATTATATTGTCAGTCAGAATATTATCACGACCCTACAATTATAGTCTATGTAGAATATAAACTTTATAACGAATCAGAAGAAACAACAACAGAATAAAAAAGACTTGCAATTCTGCGGCGGATGGTATATTATTATTACTGCGCGAGATGCGTACTTCTACAAATCTCGCGCAGTAATATAATTAAAATCTAGCGCAGTTGGGAAAAACGTAGGTTTTAAGCATATTCTAGCCGGCGTGGCGGAACTGGCAGACGCGCAGGACTTAAAATCCTGTTGTGGCAACACAGTACCGGTTCGATTCCGGTCGCCGGCATTAAGCAAGCATCTCCAAAAGAGGTGCTTAAGTGCGTGTAGCTCAGTTGGATAGAGCGTCTGGCTACGGACCAGAAGGTCGTGGGTTCGAATCCTGTCACGCACACTTAAGTGTTAATGAACTGTCGCAGACTTGCGGCAGTTTTTTTATAATAAAGGTTGTTAAAAACATTATCATATGCTATATTATTTAAAATTTTTATATGCCTTGGAGGAGGGTATGAAAAGATGGATAAAGTATATATAAGAGAACAGGATTTTCATATAGCAACTAAGGACGAAGTAGCAGATATTGATTTGCATTATAAATTGAAAAATAGAAGAATTTGGATAAAACTTTTTATTGCGTCTATTTTTTTGGTTGTAATTGGAGTTATTTTTCAAATAATTGCTCATAGGATTTCTCCCTGGATACATTCTAATCCGGGATATTATATGAAAGTTTACATTGTTGCAATTATAGTTTTTGTTGGTTTTAATCTTTTATCATATGGAGCATTAAAAATAGAGCAAGGCCTTGAATATAATAGTGAAAGAACTCCTATTTTAAAATTAAAAGTTAATACTAAGCTTCATGTTGATGATTTGACAGTTATAAGACAGCAGAAGTGGTTTATTATTTGTGAAACTGATCAGGGATTAATCGATGATTATGTTATAGTAAATAATAAGAGGGATTTTAATAATATTAAAGAAGGGGATATGGTATATGTAAAAAGGTCCAGAGATGATGGACATTATTTATATTTTTATATTGCATAAACTACTTTAAATTAATTTGTATAAGCAGGCGTTTGAGATACCGATTTCAAGAAGTTAGAGTGCTAATCTAGCTTTTGAAATCGGTTTTTTTATGGCATAAGAGAACTTCCTGAAAATTCCACTAAAGAAAAAATGAAAAAGACTTTCAAATTCGTTGACTTTTTGAAACAATAAGTATAAAATGAAAAGGATTTTCAAATTGGAAAGTTATTGTCAAAGGAGGAATTACCGTGGCAGGAAAGTATAAAACAAAACAGCAGTCAGCTATTAAGGAGTGTCTCGAAATGCACAAAGATGGCTATGTTACTGTTATGGACATAGAAAATTATTTGAAAGAAAATGATTGCCAGGTAGGGCTTACTACTATTTACAGACATTTGGAGAAGATGGAAAAGGATGGCATTGTAACGAAGTTTAGCGTGGAAGGCCAGCCGGGAGCTTGCTTTCAGTACATAGAACAGGGTGAGAATCAGGATTGTTTCTATATTAAGTGTGAAGAGTGTGGAGAAGTGACGAAGATGGAATGCCATCATTTGGCGGAGTTATATAGTCACGTGAACGCAGACCATCATTTTAGTATTAATCCTAAGAAAACTATATTCTATGGAAAATGCGAGAAATGCGGAAAGTGTGAAGAAAAAAATAAATAAAATAATGATTTATGAAAGTGTTTATTAAATTATGAAAAGTAATAGAGTTATAAAAGTATTTTCGAAAAATAAAATTTTGAAAAAAGAATTTATTCGAGAAAACAAATTTAGCAGGAAAAAAGAATTTTTAAGAAAATCAGTAGTTTTTATTGTGACCATATCTATGATTTTGGGAATGGCTGGTTGCGGCAAAACTACTGAAAAAGAGGATAAGTATAGATTGAAAATAGTGACTTCTCTTTTTCCATATTATGATATGGCAAGAGCGGTTATAGGGGATGTTAAGGGAATTGATTTAAAGATGATTGTTACACCGGGACAGGACAGTCATTCTTTTGAACCAACACCTAGCGATGTTATTCAGATGGAAAATGCAGATGTGCTTATATACAATGGTGGGTCTCTTGAAACATGGATTGATACATTGCTTGACTCTTTGAACAATAAGAATCAGATTAAGATGAAAATGATGGATTATGTGGATGTTCTTAATGAAGAGATTGTTGAAGGAATGGACACAAGATTTGACAGCCATGATGAGCATAGTCATAGCGAAGACAGTCATAATCATAAAGAGCATAGTCATAGTGAAGACAGTTATAATCAGGAAGAAGGCAGTCATAGTGAAGATAGTCTGAAGCACGAAGAGCATAGTCATGATAGTGAAGTAAGCGACCATGAAGAAAAAAGTCATAACGAAACTGATGAGCATATATGGACATCACCTGTTAATGAAATAATTATGACAGAGAAAATCTGTGAAACATTAAGTAAGGCTTTGCCAGAAGAAAAAGAAAATTTTCAGAAGAATGCAGAGTCATACATTAAACAATTAAAAGAGTTAGACAGTGAAATCAGAATAGTGGTAAATAATTCGAAAACTAAGGAAATTATTTTTGCGGACAAGTTTCCGTTACAGTATTTTGCAAAGGAATATGGCTTAAAGTATTATGCAGCTTTTCCGGGATGTGGAAGTGATATGGAGCCTAGTGCCAAAACTATTGCGTTCCTTGTGGACAAGATTAAGGAAGACAATATTAAGGCTGTATTTTATTTGGAATTAAGCAGTCATATTGTGGCGGACGCAATTGAAACTGACACAGGAGCAAAACCGCTTCAGTTTAATTCCTGTCATAATATTACGCAGAAACAGTTTGACAGCGGAGTAACTTATGTTGATTTAATGAAGGAAAATGTTAATAACTTAAAAATAGCATTAGGAGAATGATAATGATTTTTGAATGTAAAGACGTAACGTTAGGTTACGAAAATAAAGTAGTTGCAAAAAATTTGAATTTTAAAATCGACCAAGGAGATTATCTTTGTGTTGTTGGTGAAAATGGTACAGGAAAAAGTACACTTATAAAGACATTATTAGGGTTGATTAAACCTTTAAATGGCGAAGTTATTGCCAATGTGCAGGGAAAAAATCACAAAGGAGTAGGATATTTGCCACAGCAGACACAGGCACAGAAAGATTTTCCGGCAAGTGTTTGGGAAGTAGTTTTGTCAGGGGTGCTAAATAACGATCATAGATGTCCATTTTATAATAAAAAAGACAAGGCAGAGGCTGAAAAAAATATGGAGAAGCTTAATATTTTGGATTTGAAAAAGCGTTGCTATAGAGAGTTGTCAGGAGGACAGCAGCAAAGAGTTCTTCTCGCAAGGGCACTTTGTGCAACAGACAGCGTTTTGATTTTGGATGAACCTGTAACAGGGCTTGATCCGGCAGCTTCAATGGAGTTTTATGAAACTATAAAGGATTTAAATAAGAAAGAGAATGTAACAATTATTATGGTTAGCCATGATATAAAGAATGCTTTAAATTATGCAACACATATTTTGCATTTAGAACAGGAAAATGATTTCTTTGGAACAGTTGAGGAATATAAGAAATCAAATGTTTCAAATATGTTTTTGGGAGGTGTAGCAAATGATTAGTGAAATGTTTGCCCATGGATTTATACAGAGGGCTTTTATCGGAGGAGTATTGGTATCACTTTGCGCAGCTCTTTTAGGCGTCAGCCTTGTTTTAAAAAGATATTCAATGATAGGTGACGGTTTGTCACACGTTTCATTTGGAGCATTGTCCATAGCAATAGCTTTTGGATTTGCACCAATTAAGTTTTCAATACCAATTGTTATAATTGCAGCCTTTTTCTTACTTAGATTGGCAGAAAACGGTAAGATGAAAAGTGATGCGGCAATAGCTATGGTGTCAGCTTCATCATTGGCAATTGGTGTTATTGTTACATCGTTAACAACAGGACTTAGCACAGATGTGTGTAGTTATATGTTTGGTAGTATTTTGGCAATGTCTAAAGATGATGTTATTTTTAGTGTTGCACTGTCTGTTGTTGTACTTATAATGTTTGGATTTTGCTATCATAGAATTTTCGCAGTGACTTTCGATGAAAGTTTTTCGAAAGCAACAGGTGTGAAAGTTGGAATGTACAATACACTTATTTCTATTTTTACGGCGGTAACTGTTGTACTTGGAATAAAAATGATGGGAGCAATGTTGATTTCAAGTCTTATTATTTTTCCGGCGCTTACTTCAATGAGAGTTTTTAAAAGTTTTTTAAGTGTAACGATATGTTCTGCAATTCTTGCGGTAATAAATTTTACGGCAGGTTTGCTTTGTTCCTACGCTTTTTCAATTCCTGCCGGAGCAAGCGTTGTTGTTGCTAATTTGTGTATGTTTATTATATTTTGCATTATTGGAAATTTGGCATTTCTAAAGAGAAAATAGTCAGGTATAATAGTGTTATGTTAAAAGATGTTGTCAAAGTGTATTAGATAATTATGCATAAAATATGTTTATTTATGGCAGTGACAGGTTAGGAGGAAAAATGGATATTAACGGTTTTATAGAAGAGTTGGATAGTTTGTATACGGAAAGAAGAATTAACGATGTCGAGCCATTTTTTAATGAAAGCATAGAACAGGCAAAAAAAGAAAATGACTTGGCAGCTCAGTTTACAATTCTTAATGAAATGATGGGATTTTTCAGGGATACAAGTCAGTTTGAAAAGTCTATTAAGGCATGTAATGATTGCATAGAATTAATGAAGAAAATGGGGATTGAAGGAACTGTGGATTATGCTACTTCCCTTCAAAATGTGGCAAACGCTTACAGAGCGGCAGGAAAACTTGCGGAATCTTTAGAAGTTTATAAAGAAGTTTTTTCTATATATAATGAGAATATTCCAAGTGATGATTATAGAATGGCAAGTCTTAACAATAACATTGCTCTTTTGTATCAGGAGATGAATGATTTTCCTATGGCAGTCCAACATCTTAAAAAGGCACTGTCCATTATAGAAAAAATAGAAGGAATGGATATTGAAGTTGCCACAACTTATACAAATCTGGCAGCGTCATTGATTGAAATTAATCAGGCAAGTCAGGCTGAAGACTACCTTAAGAAGGCTTTGGAAATATTTGACAGAGATGAAGTGAAAAACTTTCATTACAGCGGAGCCCTTTGTGCCATGGCAAGTGTTAAGTGTAGCTTAAAACAGTATGAAGAGGCAGCTAAGTTATACGAAAAGGCGTTGCCGGAGATAGAAGCAAATATGGGACGTGGCAGTGCTTATAATATTACAAAAGAAAATCTGGCAAAGGTTTTCGACAAAATAAAAGAAGAAAAGAAAGAACTTACAGGTATAGAGTTGGCAAAAAGTTTTTATGAAGAGTACGGCAAGGATATGATTCACAATAATTTTTCTGAGTATGAGGACAAAATAGCGGTGGGCTTCGTTGGGGAAGGTTCAGAACGATTTGGCTTTGATGATGTTTATTCAAGAGACCACGATTTCGGCCCGGGATTTTGTATGTGGATTACGGAAGATGTTTATGAGAAAATCGGTGAAAAACTTCAGGATGAATATAACAAACTTCCAAAAAGTTATAAGGGCATTACAAGAGTTGACACCATTATGGCTGAAGGAAGAGTGGGCGTTTGTGTAGTTGAAGATTTTTATAAAAAGTATACAGGTTCCGGAGATGGAAATCTAACATTAGAACAATGGATTAATCTTGAAGATTATAAAATTGCAACAGTTACTAACGGTGAAGTTTTTAGGGACGATTTAGGATATTTTTCTAAGATAAGAAAAAATTTTGAAAATCAGCCTTTTAAGGCAAGACTTGTTAAGCTTGCAAGACAGCTTGGGGCAATGGCGCAGACAGGTCAGAGCAATTATGAAAGAGCAATGGCAAGGAAAGATTATGTAACGGCACAGATTTGCATTTCTGATTTTATGAAAGAGACAATGAAATGTGTGTACATTTTAAATAATAAGTTTGCACCGTACTACAAATGGCTTTTTAAGGGAGTTAGTAGCTTGGATGGAACTGAGAAGATTGTTTCATTGCTTGAAAAATTAAGTCAGCTTCCTTCTCAGAAGAATGCTTGGGATGGTTATTTGTATGACAATACTAAGTTTAATGAAAAAGATGAAAAAGCTATTATTATGGAAGAAATAGCAAAAATTATAATTGATAAATTATTGGAATTAAAACTAATAAAGAATAGAAATTCAAATTTTTTAAATGGTTATGTGAGACCAATTATGGATTTGGCAGAAGGGAAAGTTGAAATGTTTGACAGAGAAAAAACAATAGATAAAATAGTAAAACTTGAATTTGAAGCTTTTGATAAAGTGCAGAATGTTGGTGGAAGAGCGTCTTGTCAGAATAATTGGCCTTTCTTCTATGTTATGAGAAAGAGTCAGTATATGACTTGGACAGATGAAATGCTAGAGTGCATTTGCAATCTTTGGGAAGAAAACAAGGCTAAGGGTTGGAATATGATAACCGAGAAATATGGAAGAATGATGGAACATACTTCACCTGAAGAATATGAGAAGATTAAAGATAATTTTCCTGAAAAATCGGAGAGAACAATAGCAATTGTAAATCAGATTGCACAGATTCAGGTAGACTGGATGAAGGATTTTGCTAAAAGTTATCCAAAGCTTGCATCTAATGCAAGGGATATAACAAGTGATGCTGATCAGATTGATAACACTTCTTATGAAACTTATTTAAAGGGAGAGTTATTAACATATTCAGAAGAATTGTTGAAACTTTATGCACAATTTATTGTAAATCTGGCAAGAGAGGGAAAAAATCTTGCATATATGACTATAGAAAATACAGCACATTTACAGGGATATGCAACATTGGAAGATGCAGAAAGCAGCATAAGATAAGTTTTGTAAATGTTAAGAGAAAGGAGCGTATGACCATATTTTCTTAATATGGCATACAAAATAAATATGGCATTTTTACCAATATCCAAAGAGGATATGAAGGAAAGAGGAATAGAGCAGTTAGATTTTGTGTTTGTAATAGGGGATGCTTATGTAGACCATCCATCTTTTGGACATGCTATTATAAGTAGAGTTTTGGAAGCTAATGGATATACAGTTGGTATTATTTCACAGCCTGATTGGAAGGACGATGAAAGCATTAATGTTTTGGGAGAACCAAGATTGGCATTTCTGGTAATGGGTGGAAATATGGATTCAATGGTTAATCATTACTATGTTTCAAAGAAAAGAAGAGATAGTGATGCCTACACTCCGGGCGGAGTAATTGGAAAAAGACCGGATCATGCAGTAGTTGCTTATTGTAATCTTATTCGCAGAACTAACAAAACAAAGCCGATTATAATAGGTGGTATTGAGGCAAGTCTTAGAAGAATGGCGCATTATGATTATTGGAGCAATAGTTTTAAACGTTCAATTTTATTGGATAGTCAGGCAAATCTTTTAACTTATGGAATGGGTGAAAAGTGTATAGTTCAGATTGCAGATGCCTTGGCAAGTGGTATGGATGTTACGGATATTACTTATATTCCGGGAACTGTTTTTAAGACTAAAAATATAGAACTTGCTTATGATCCAATAATTCTTCCGTCTTATGATGCCATGAAGGAAGACAAATTAGAGTATGCAAATAGTTTTAGGGTTCAGTCTGAAAATACTGATCCTTTTAATGGAAAAACTTTGGTGGAACCTTATCCAAACGGAGTTTATGTTGTACAGAATCCACCCCAGGAGCCCTTAACAAGACAGGAAATGGATGATATTTACGACCTTCCATATGAGAGAACTTACCATCCAAGTTACGAGGCTTTAGGTGGGATACCTGCCATTCAGGAAGTTCAGTTTTCATTGGCAAGTTGTCGTGGTTGTTTTGGGGCATGTAGTTTCTGTGCCATAACATTCCATCAGGGAAGAATTATTCAGTCAAGAAGCCACGAATCAATCATAAATGAGGCAAAGAAAATTATTGATATGCCTAATTTTAAAGGATATATTCATGATGTTGGTGGCCCTACAGCTAACTTTTATCATCCGTCATGTAAGAAGCAGTTAAAATCAGGTGTGTGTAAGCATAAACAATGTCTTTTCCCACATCCTTGTAAGAATCTGAATGTTGACCACAAAGATTATTTAAGTCTTCTTAGAAAGTTAAGAGAATTGCCTAAGGTCAAAAAAGTATTTGTCCGTTCAGGTATTAGATTTGACTATATTATGGAAGATAAAGATGATACTTTCTTTAAAGAGCTGGTTAAATATCATATTAGTGGACAGCTTAAGGTAGCTCCTGAGCATATTTCTGATAAGGTTTTGTCTTATATGGGAAAACCTCAGAATTGTGTTTATGAAAGTTTTATCACTAAATATAAGAAACTTAACGAAAAAGAAGGAAAGAACCAGTTTGTTGTGCCATATCTTATGAGTTCCCATCCGGGCTCTGATATGACAGAGGCAGTGAAGTTGGCTGAGTACCTTAGAGATATTGGCTACAATCCTCAGCAGGTTCAGGATTTTTACCCTACACCGTCAACAATGTCAACTGTAATGTACTATACGGGAGTTGATCCGCGAACAATGAAGCCGGTGTATGTTCCAAAAAATCCGCACGAAAAGGCAATGCAAAGAGCCCTTATGCAGTACAGAAATCCTGCAAACTACGATTTAGTTAAAGAAGCACTTCATATAGCAGGAAGAGAAGACCTTATAGGTTTTGGCAAGGAATGCCTTATTAAACCAAGACAGTTTAAATATGAGAAAAACTATGGTGGAAAAGGTAACGGAAAGTCTAAGGATTCACGTAAGGATGCGCCAGGTAAGAATTTTGCAGGCAAAGATAACCGTGGAGGAAAAAATTCAGTAAATAATAAAAATGCCCGTGGCGCTAAGGGACAGACAGGTAACGCACGTAATGGCAAAGTGCAATCCGGCAATTCACGTAATGGTAAAGTACAATCCGGTAATGTGCATAACGGAAAGTCCGGTAGGAAATCTAGCAAGAGACGTTAAAGTTTCTATTTGAATCCTAAATTTAGAGTGGTATACTATGTTAGGTAGAAGATAGTTAATTAATAATTAAAATATAGGAGGCAAACAATGGACATTAAAGTATTACAGAAAGACATGATAGCTGCAATGAAAGCTAGAGACAAAGCTAGAAAGGAATCAATTTCAGCATTGATTCAGGCAGTAAAGAAAGCAGGAATTGATGCAGGCTGCAGAGATGATATTCCTGAAGAAATGGTAAACAAAGTAATTCTTAAAGAATTAAAAACTGTAAAGGAACAGATTGATTCATGTCCTGCTGACAGAACAGACTTAATAGAAGAATACCAGGCAAGATATGATGTGTTCAACGAATATGCACCAAAGCTTATGAGTGCAGAAGAAGTTGAAGCAGAATTAAAAGAAAAATTTGCAGACGTAATTGCAACAAAGAACAAAGGTCAGATAATGAAAACAGTAATGCCTGCATTTAAAGGCAGAGCAGATGGCAAAGTAATCAACCAGATAGTTGCAAAAATGTGCCAGTAAATAATAGAAATAAATGAGAAGAAATGCAAGATATGTGTTTCTTCTTTATTTTTTTGCCTGTAGGCAAGGATATATGTCTACAAACAGATTGATTTTGTTATTTTGCTGCGTTCGTTATTGATCGTGGCCAGGGTGTTTTGCACCCGTACCCCGATATAGAAGTTTTCTTGATTTTCGGGGTACGAATTTTACAATTTTAAATGTAACATAGCACGTATAAGTGATATTTTTTCCTGGCTGTACCCCACTATAGAAATTATCTTGATTTTCGGGGTACGAATTTTACAATTTTAAATGTAACATAGCACGTATAAGTGATATTTTTTCCTGGCTGTACCCCGCTATAGAAATTATCTTGATTTTTGGGGTACATATTTAGCAATTTTATATCTTGAAATATAACATATTGTATATATCAATAATAAAAGTACCCCGATATATAAAAAACTCTCAAAATAGGGGTACATTTCATTAAATCAGTTACTTAAAAATACAACATAATATATAAATGAAAAATGTACCCCGATATTTTAAATTATCAAAATTTCGGGATACATTCTCCAAATTCTTCTTGACTGTATACAACTTTCGACATTTTTACATTTTTCCCGAATATTTTAAATAGATTTAACAAAAATGCGATATTGCATTTAACGAAATTTAAATAGTATATATGTGTACCCTGAAGGAAACAAAAAATAAGTTCCTTCAAAACATATTAAAAATTTACTTGAAAACGAGGAGAAAATTGAAAATGAGAAAGAAAGTTTTAGCAGTAGTATCTGCATTGGTTATTACAACATTAGCATTCACAGGATGCGGCGGCAACAAGAGTGCAAGCAGTGACAATGGTTCTGATTCAGGAGCTAAGTCACAGGCAATCACAGTAGTTTCAAGAGAAGAAGGTTCAGGAACTAGAGGAGCTTTCGTAGAACTTCTTGGAGTTGTAGATGAAAACGAAAATGACATTACAGTAAGTTCAGCACAGATTACAAACAGCACATCAGTAATGCTCCAGAAGGTAGCACAGACAAAGAGTGCAATCGGTTATGTTTCACTTGGTTCTTTATCAACAGACGTTAAGGCAGTTCAGGTTGACGGTGCTGACGCAACAGCAGAAAACGTTAAATCAGGTAATTACAAAGTATCAAGACCATTTAACATTTGTTACAAAGAAGATAAGTTATCAGACATTGACAAAGACTTCATCTCATTTATTATGAGCAAAGAAGGACAGCAGATTGTAAACGACAACGGTTACATCGGAGTTGAAGCAACAGAATCATACAAGGCAAGTGGTAAGAAAGGGAAAATCACTTTAGCGGGTTCAACATCAGTTGCGCCATTAATGGATAAGTTAAAAGATGAATATGTAAAACTAAACGCAGACGCTTCAATTGAAATTCAGGAATCAGGTTCTTCAGCAGGTATTCAGTCAGCAATCGAAGGTGCAACAGAAATCGGTATGTCATCAAGAGAATTAAAAGATGAAGAAGCAAAAGAATTACAGGTTCAGAAAATTGCATTAGATGGTATCGCAGTAATTGTTAACACAGAAAATCAGGTAACAAACCTTACATCAGATCAAATTAAGAAAATCTACACAGGTGACTTAACAGACTGGACTGATGTTCAGTAATAAAATCTGCATATAAGGGTACAGGCAGAGGGATTAAAATTCCTCTGCTTTTAGTAAATGAAGGAGAAAATATTTTGAATAAAGTATTAGATTTTTTAATGAAAATAGTATTTCTTGTATGCGCATGTATATCTATTGCAGCAGTTATAACAATTTGTGTATTTATGTTTGCAAATGGTGTGCCGGCAATTAAAGAAATAGGAATAACAAAGTTCCTTTTTGGAACACAGTGGCGTGTGTCACAGAACCTTTTTGGTATATGGCCAATGATTGTAGGCAGTATATATGTTACTGCGGGAGCTATGATAATCGGTGTACCTATCGGAATTTTAACAGCAGTATTTCTTGCAAAATACTGTCCAAAAAAATTATATAAATTTATCAAACCAATAATTAACCTTATGGCAGGGATTCCTTCTATTATATACGGATTCTTCGGACTGGTTGTTATTATTCCAATTATTCAGGAAATTTTTGGAACAGCAGGTGACGGTATACTTGCAGCATCAATTCTTCTTGGAATGATGATACTTCCAACAATTATTAACACAGCAGAATCATCAATTGTGGCAGTACCGGAAGCATATTATGAAGGAGCGCTTGCCCTTGGTGCAACAAAGGAAAGAAGTATTTTTAAGACAGTAATACCGGCGGCAAAGTCAGGTGTTATGTCAGGAATTATTCTTGGAATGGGTAGAGCCATAGGTGAAACAATGGCAGTTGTAATGGTTGCCGGAAACCAGGCAATTATACCGGACAGCATTACAAGTGGTGTCAGAACACTTACAGCCAATATCGTACTTGAAATGGCTTATGCCACAGGATTACATAGAAGAGCATTAATTGCTACAGCAGTAGTATTGTTTGTATTTGTATTAATTATAAATGTATGTTTTTCAATAATTAATAGGAGGTCTGAATAATGGAAAAAGAAGTAAAAGCAGTAGGCATAAAAGCTCCTATAGTAAAAACAAACAGCAAGTTAAAAGAATATTTAAGAAAACCGGGCTCACTTATTATGCTGATTCTTATAATGCTTGCAGCGGCAATTACAGTTGGAATAATGGTTTATCTTGTTGCTTACATAGTTATAAGAGGTGTTCCCTATATTAATGCAGACTTGTTTGCATGGAAATACAATTCAGATAATGTTTCAATGACACCGGCTATTATTAACACAATTATAATAGTTGCAATGACACTGATTATTTCAGTACCTATTGGAGTGGCAGCAGCAATTTATCTTGTTGAGTATGCAAAGAGAGGTTCAAAACTTGTAAAAATCATAAGAGTTACAACTGAAACATTGGCAGGCATACCTTCAATTGTTTTCGGTTTGTTCGGTTTCCTTGCATTTGTTCTTGCCTTACATTGGGGATATTCATTAATAGCCGGAGTTTTAACACTGGCAATAATGGTTTTGCCAACAATTATAAGAACAACAGAGGAAGCGCTTATTGCTGTGCCAGACTCATTTAGAGAAGGCAGTTTTGGTTTAGGTGCAGGAAAACTTAGAACAATATTTGTTATTGTTTTGCCGGCAGCAGTTCCGGGAATTTTGTCAGGGGTTATTCTTGCAATAGGAAGAATTGTTGGTGAAAGTGCAGCACTTATTTTTACGGCAGGTTCAGTGGCGGCAGTGCCTTGGGGCTCGGGCAAGTTTTTCTTATCTTCAACAAGAACTTTGGCAGTTCATATGTACTGCTTATTGTCAGAAGGACTCTACACAAATCAGGCTTATGCAACAGCGGTAATACTTTTGATAATTATTTTAATTATTAATGGTTTATCGGGCATACTTGCAAACAAGATTGGAAAGGAAAATAAATAAATGGGAAAAATAGATATAAAGGACATGGACCTTTTTTACGGAGATTTTCATGCCATAAAGGATGTAAATTTATCAATTCCAAAGAACCAGATTACAGCATTTATAGGACCTTCAGGATGTGGTAAGTCAACAGTACTTAAATCACTTAACAGAATGAATGATCTTGTAGTGGATTGTAAAATACAGGGAAAAATAACACTTGATGGTGTTGATATATATAAAGACATGGACGTAAATGACTTAAGAAAAAGAGTGGGAATGGTATTCCAGAAAGCTAATCTTTTTCCAATGAGCATATACGATAACATTGCATATGGACCAAGAACTCACGGTATCCGTTCAAAGGCAAAACTTGACGAAATTGTTGAGCGAACATTAAAACAGGCAGCAATTTGGGATGAAGTAAAAGATTCATTAAAGAAAAATGCCCTTGCAATGTCAGGTGGCCAACAGCAGAGACTCTGTATTGCAAGAGCTTTGGCAGTTGAACCAGAAGTGTTATTAATGGATGAACCTACATCAGCACTTGATCCTATTTCTACATCAAAGATTGAAGATTTGGCAACAGAATTAAAGAAGGATTACACAATTGTTATGGTAACTCATAACATGCAGCAGGCAGCCAGAATATCAGACAATACAGCTTTCTTCTTGTTGGGAGAGGTTGTTGAATATAGTGACACAGAGCAAATGTTCTCAATGCCTAGAGACAAGAGAACTGAGGATTATATTACAGGAAGGTTTGGTTGATGATATGAGAAATAAGTTTGATGAACAGCTTGACAATCTAAATAATGAATTAATTAAAATGGGTAAACTTTGTGAGCGGGCTATTTCAGGAGCCATCAAAATTACAATGGAAGATGACCATGAAGAATTAAAAAGAGAAGTATTGGAAACAGACAGCGAAATTGACAAAAAAGAAAGAGATATTGAATCTATTTGTATGAAACTTTTGCTTAGACAGCAGCCGGTAGCAAGGGATTTAAGAGTTATCTCCTCAGCACTTAAGATGATATCAGATATGGAGCGTATAGGCGACCAGGCATCAGATATTGTTGAATTGGCTCAGTATATTAAAAAAAGTGACGTAAAATACAAAACACATTTAAGTGACATGGCAAACGAAGTTATAAAAATGGTAACAAAGAGCATTAAGTCTTTTGTAAAGAAAGATATTGAAATGGCAAGAAATGTTATTGTTTATGATGATGTTGTTGATAACTATTTTGAAGAGATAAAGAAAGAGTTAATAAGAATAATTTCTTCAGGAGAAAGTGATGGTGAAGAATTTATTGATATTCTTATGATTGCCAAATATCTTGAAAGAATAGGCGACCATGCAACTAATATTGCAGAATGGGTTGAGTACTCAATTCTAGGCTATCACGCAGAGTAAATCAAAATAAAACCTAAAACTTTTCAAAAATATATTGTAAAAAATTCAAATATCTCCGAATTTTTACCTGCATTTAACATAAATCTTACTTTCCGGGGCTAAAGTTAATTTAACCTGGAAAGTAAGGTTAATAATATGTTAGTTAGAATTTAATTATTTGGAGGTATATATGATTTATTTGGTAGAAGACGATAGCAGTATTAGAGAATTAGTAATATATGCATTAAACAGTACAGGTCTTGAGGCAAAAGGCTTTGAGAAACCTTCAGAATTTTGGAAGGCAGTTGAGGAAGAAGAGCCAAGTCTTGTAATACTTGATGTAATGCTTCCTGAGGAAAGTGGAATTGATGTTTTAAAGAAAATAAGAAGCAATCCTGCAATTGAGAAGCTTCCGGTAATTATGGAAACAGCAAAAACAAGTGAGTATGACAGAATAAACGGACTTGAAAGTGGTGCGGATGATTATATTTCAAAGCCATTTAGCATGATGGAAATGGTTGCAAGAGTTAAAGCGTTAATCAGAAGATCTGAGTACAAGCATGAAGAAAAGGATTATACAATTAATAATCTTTATGTTTGCCCAATAAAGCATCTTGTAAAAGTTGACGACAGGGAAGTTGTCTTAACATTAAAAGAATATGAAATGTTATGCCTTCTTTTAAAGAATAGAGGTATTGTTTTGTCAAGAGAACAGCTTCTTAACAAGATTTGGGGATACTCTTTTGACGGAGAAAGTAGAACAGTGGATGTTCATGTAAGAACTCTTAGGCAGAAACTTGGAACGGCAGGAGATGTTATAAAAACCATCCGTGGAGTTGGTTATAAAATCTCAGCTTAATTGTGATAATAGTAATAAGTGACTTGTGGTAATTATTAAATCTAAATTTAAGAAACTTAATATATTTAATAAATTTTACTTAGATTTAACAAAGAGAATAGTTACAATTTACACTCCCACTATACTATGAAGATGTAGACAGGGAAGAAATTACACGGATTGTTACGTGCTTCGCACTTTCACAATCTTACCCCAATATTTTACTAGAAAAGTTTTAGGAGGAAAAAATGAACATTTTTGACGTATTATCTCTTATTGGAGGTTTAGCATTATTCCTTTTTGGAATGAATATTATGGGTGATGCTCTTGAAAAAAGAGCTGGGAATCAATTGAAAAACATTCTTGAAAAATTAACATCTAACAGATTTAAGGGATTTTTGCTTGGGGCAGGAGTAACAGCAATTATTCAGAGTTCTTCAGCAACAACAGTTATGGTTGTGGGTTTTGTTAACTCAGGAATTATGAGTCTTAAGCAGGCAATAGGAATTATTATGGGGGCAAACGTTGGAACAACCATTACATCTTGGATTCTTAGTTTAACAGGGATTGAAAGTTCAAACATTTGGGTTAGTCTTTTAAAGCCAACATCATTTACGCCAATTCTTGCAATGATTGGTTTGATAATGATTATGTCAAAGAAAAACTCAAAACGTGCAGATACAGGAATGATTCTTTTAGGATTTGCAGTTTTAATGTTTGGAATGGAACAGATGTCAGGTTCTGTTAGCGGATTAAGAGATGTTCCTGAATTTAGAAACATATTAGTAATGTTCAGCAATCCGGTATTAGGTGTATTGGCAGGTGCATTCTTAACAGCAGTAATCCAGAGTTCATCAGCTTCAGTAGGTATACTTCAGGCATTGGCTTCAACAGGAGCAGTAACATACGGAAGTGCAATTCCTATCATTATGGGACAGAACATTGGTACTTGTGTAACAGCAATTATTTCATCATTTGGAGCAAACAAAAACGCAAAGAGAACAGCAGTTGTTCATTTATCATTTAACATAATCGGAACAGCGGTATGGCTTGCAGTATTTTGCTTATTAAATTCAATTATACAGTTTCCATTTATAAGTGATTCAGCCAATCAGCTTGGAATAGCAATTGTTCATACAACATTTAATATTTTATGTACATTGTTATTATTCCCATTTGCAAACCAGTTGGAAAAACTTGCATGTATCATTATAAAAGATGCAGAAAAGAAAGAATCATTACAGTTACTTGATGAACGTCTTATGACAACACCTGCAATTGCAATTGACAGATGTAAAAAAGTTGTAATGGAAATGTTTGAAAAAACAATCGAAGGAGTAAGCTGTGCCTGTGACATTTTAAGTGAGTACGATTCAAAAGTAATAGACAAGGTTAAAGAGTACGAAGAAGAAGTGGACAAGTACGAGGATAAGATAGGAACCTATCTTGTAAGAATCAGTACAAGAGACTTAAGTGAAAGTGACAGCAAGAGCGTAAGTGAGTTATTACACATCATCGGAGATATTGAAAGAATTTCAGACCACTCAGTAGGAATAGCAAAGTCAGCAGAAGAAATTCATGATAAAAAATTACATTTCTCAGAAAATGCAAGAAAAGAATTAAAAGTTTTAATTAATGCAGTAAAAGATATTTTGAATCAGTCACAGACAGCTTTTGAAAATAATGATATGGATGCTTCATTAACTGTTGAGGCATTGGAAGAAGTAATAGACCATTTGAAACATCAGTTGAAGAAGAGACATATTGACAGATTAAAAAATGGTAAGTGCACAATTGAGCAGGGATTTATAATGACAGACATTCTTACTTCTTTGGAAAGAATATCAGACCATTGTTCTAACATTGCAGGATGTGTTGAGGAAATTGACCATGACAGTCTTGGACTTCATGCATACAGCAGTGAAATAGATAAAAATCCGGGAAGTAAATTCTATCAGGTTTATACACAGAACAAAGATAAATATGCAATTGACTAGAATTAAGTTAGGTTTATTGCAGATTAAAGAAAGAAGGTTGATTTTATGCATACAATTTATGAAAAATTGTGGCTTATATCTTCAGAACTAAACCATTTAACAAAGGTAAACAAAAAAAGTTTATATATGGCTATAAGTGTTATGTTTTGGATACTTGTGGCAACAATATTTTGTGTTGTATTGGAAATTTTTTGTAAAATATCTTATATAACATTGGCTGTAATTATTGGTTACGTAGCTGTTATACCGGGATATTTCGGAGCAGTCATGTACATATACAGAAATACAACACCTAAGGATGTTGAGTGAATACAGTGAATGAAAATTAAATAAATATATGGGATAATTAACTATTGTTAATATAAATAATTATTACGGAATATAAACTAAAAAAATTAAATATTTTAATGCCAAAAACTAACTATATAAAACTATTTGTATGTTTTAATTTTTATGGTAAAATTATTGGTGGCCAAACCTTTAATAAATTTTACAAAACAGGAGATAAAGCATGAATAGAAAAGTATTATTTTTAGATTTAGATGGAACTCTTACAAATGATGACAAAAAAGTTACACCTAAAACATTAAAGGCATTGAAGCAAATAATGGAAGAAGGACATATTGTGGCGCTTGCATCAGGACGCCCAACGCCGGGAGTAGCACAGGTTGCAAAAACACTTGAGCTTGATAAGTACGGTGGATATGTTCTTTCTTTTAATGGAGGAAAAGTAATCAACTGGAAAACAAGGGAAGTTATTTATGAGAATGCATTATCAAAAGAATATATTCCTGAATTAGTTGATTATGCAACAGAGAACAAAATCGGTCTTATTACTTATGATGACGATAGCATTGTTGTTGGAACTCCAATAGATGAATATATTGAATTGGAATCATTTATTAACAAGTTGCCTCTTAAAGAGAAAAATCTTGTTGAGTATGTTGATTACAATCCTAACAAATGTCTGTTAACGGCACCGGGCGAGATTGCAGCAGAACATGAAAAGATTCTCTCAAAGAAGTTTGAGGGAAGAATAAGCATATATCGTTCAGAGCCATTCTTTATAGAAGCATTGCCAATGGGAATTGATAAAGCACATTCAATAGAAGTTCTTATTAATCATCTTGGAATTCCAAAAGAGAATACCATTGCCTGTGGTGACGGATTTAATGATCTTACAATGATTAAGTACGCACACGTTGGTGTTGCTATGGCCAATGCTACAGACGTGGTTAAGGAGAACGCAGATTACATTACAAAATCTAATAATGAAGATGGAATAGCTCACGTTATCGAGAAGTTTATTCTTGAAAAGTAGGATTAGAGAAAAATAATTACACAGATTGAATTATAACTAAAAAAATAATTACACGGATTGTTACGTGCTTCGCACTTTCACAATCCTATCCCAATATTCGCATATCGTGAAGCTTACGCTCCACTTTTATGCTCATATAGGGGCGTGTCTCAAAGTCACTATCCCACCATTGTGCAAGCACAGGTGGGATGAGACTTTTTGACACTGTAATTAAATATAAGAAAAGGGAGAAAAAAATGAAACGAGGAAACAAAAGAATTATCGCGGTACTTACTTTAATGTTTGTTGTTCTTATTGGAACAACAGTTTTTGGTGCCGACGAAGAGACTAAGTATGTTCCACAGTTGTTTGGAACATTTTGGGCACTGGTTCCACCACTGGTAGCCATAGCATTAGCACTTATTACAAAGGAAGTTTACAGTTCATTATTTATTGGAATTGTAATTGGTGGAATTTTTTATTCAGGAGGCTCATTTGAGGGAACAATTGAACATGTATTAGAGGACGGAATAATCGGTTCACTATCTGACGCATATAATGTGGGAATATTAGTATTCCTTGTTGTTCTTGGAACAATAGTTGCACTTATGAATACAGCAGGTGGTTCAGCAGCTTTTGGTGATTGGGCATCTAAACATATCAAAACAAGAGTTGGTGCTCAGCTTGCAACTATTGCGCTTGGTTGTCTTATTTTCGTAGATGACTATTTTAACTGCCTTACAGTTGGTAGTGTTATGCGACCTGTAACAGATAAGCATAATGTTTCAAGAGCAAAACTTGCATATCTGATTGATGCAACAGCAGCACCTGTTTGTATTATTGCACCTATTTCTTCATGGGCTGCAGCAGTAACAGGTTTTGTAAAAGGACAGGATGGATTTGTAGTATTTATTAAGTCAATTCCATACAACTATTATGCTTTGCTTACTATTGTTATGATGATTTCAATAGTATTGTTAAAAGTTGATTTTGGCTCAATGGCTAAGCATGAAGCCAATGCAGCAAAAGGAGACTTGTTTACAACAGGTCAGAAGACTTACAAAGAGGAAGAACAGGCTGAAGAAAAGAGAGGCAAGGTTTGTGACCTTGTAGTTCCTGTAGTTACTCTTATTATTTGTTGTATTATTGGTATGATTTATACAGGTGGATTCTTTAAAGGAACAAGCTTTGTTAAGGCTTTTTCTGAAAGTGATGCTTCAGTTGGACTTGCTATCGGAAGTATTTTTGCATTAATGATTACTATTGTATTCTATGTTGTAAGAAGAATTTTAAGCTTCAAGAAGTGTATGGATTGTTTGCCTGAAGGATTTAAGGCTATGGTACCTGCAATTCTTATTCTTACTTTTGCATGGACATTGAAGAATATGACAAGCAGCCTTGGTGCAGCAGAATATGTTGGTGGAATTATGAAGCATAGTGCAACAGGTTTTGCAATATTCCTTCCTGCAGTTATATTTGTTGTAGGTTGTGGACTTGCTTTTGCAACAGGTACTTCATGGGGAACATTTGGTATCCTTATTCCTATTGTTGTTCAGGCGTTCCAGAAAACTGATCCTGCAATGATGATTATTGCCATTTCAGCATGTATGGCAGGTGCAGTATGTGGCGACCACTGCTCACCAATTTCAGATACAACAATTATGTCATCAGCGGGAGCGCAGTGCGAACATACAAACCATGTATCAACACAGATACCTTACGCTGTAACAGTTGCAGTTATTTCATTTATCACATACATTATCGCAGGTGCGTTGCAGAAAGCAGCAGGACTTGGCTGGCTGGCACTTCCAATTGGAATTATACTTATGGTAGCAACAGTTGTGGGCATAAAAGTGCTTACAGCAGGAAAAGAAGTGGCGGAGTAGATGCGAGATGAAATTATGCAAATGATTGAAAGACAATTTTATCTGAAATTGAGACTTGGAGAGCTGTTAAGATTTGGGAAAGTTGAGCTTTGGAGTTATGTAAACTAGTAGCGGTTAAAATTGAGATTTATACAAACTTGGATAATAGAAATCAAAGTTATGTAAACCAATGATAATTAGAATGGAAGTTATGTAAGTTGATAACGATTAGAATAAAAGTTATGTAAACTGGAAAAACAAGAAACACCACAACTTATTAGATAATTCAATATTGTTGTGGTGTGTAAAGGCAAATTTTAAACAAAATATGTGATTATATGGTTTGCATAAAACAATTTACACCACAAATTAGTATGAATATTGCAATTGTTGTGGTATAAAATTGTTGATTCATATAAAAAGAGACAAGAAACTGGTTGACATAAATTAAAAATATACCACAAAATTATCGAATAATTGAAAATGTTGTGGTGTATGCGGAATAATTATCGTGAAAACCTTGAATTTGTACCATATAGGCAAGAAAGTGTATAGATGGTACAGATATAAGCAAATTGAAGAGCAAGAAACTTGAAATCTGTACCATACGGAGAAGAAAATGTGTATATGGTACAAATATAGGCAAGTTGAAGAGCAAGAAACTTGGAATCTGTACCATACGGAGAAGAAAATGTGTATATGGTACAAATATAAGCAAGTTGAAATGCAAGAAACTTGAAATCTGTACCATACAGAGAAAAAATTGCAAATATGGTACAAATATAAGCAAATTGAGCTGTAGCAGACTTAAAATCTGTACCATATAGAGAAGAATATTCATATATGGTACAAATACTAATAAAATAAGAAAATCCCCTAGCATAGTGGTTGAAATCATTATACTGGGGGATTTTTTATCATATTAATGTAATCAAAGTCGCAAGTTATTATTAATTAAACATACTTGAATAATAGAATACTAATACTTCAATTATTTATTTGACGTTGGCAGATATGGTAGAAGTGCGCCTGCCATATTAGAAATAGGCATTGTCTGCAACCATACACGTCCGGGACCCGTAACTATGGTGTTAAACAAGCCTTCTCCACCAAAGAATATGTTCTTCATTCCGGGAACGGTCTGAATATCCATCTGGCATGTAGCTGTCATAGCAGCAAGGTGTCCGGTGTCTATTACAATCTGCTGACCAGGCTGTAATTCGTATTCAATGACATGGCCATCAAATTCTGCAAAAGCAATACCATTACCTGAAAGCTTCTGTAAAATAAAGCCTTCACCACCGAAAAGACCTGAGCCAAGTTTTTTTCTAAAATGCATTGATAATTCAACACCTGCTTCAGAAGCAAGAAAGGCAGATTTTTGAAGAATAATTTCATTCCCCGGAGTGATATCAAAAGCTTTAATAGAACCTGGAAAGCTTGAAGCAATGGAAATCATTCCGTTAGTACGTTCTGCAGTGTAAATATTCTGAAAAAGAGTATCACCGGATAAGGCTCTTCCGAACATTTTTCCAATACCACCACCGGTAGTTTCCATTTTCATATTAGGTGACATCCAAGCCATGCCGCCACCTTCTGTTATAATTTTTTCTCCGGCGTCAAGTTCACAAATAACAACCGGAAGAGTATCGCCTTGAATTGAATATCTCATAAGGACCTCCTAAAATAATTAAGTTTGTATAATTATTGTATCATAAAGAATATGCAAAAAACAGAATTATATTAATAAAAAGAAGGCAACAATAACATTAGGGTCAGCTTGTGAAAAATCAGAAAAAATGAAGTGTTATAATAATGTTAATTAAAAAATATATAACTTTATGTTTATAAATAATAAGATAGAAGGAGTAAAAATATGAAAAAGAATACGAAAATTATTACAGTAGCTGTGATAATATTGGTGTGTAGTTTATTAAGTGGTTGTCAAGAAAGCAGTCAAAAAGCGAAAGACACAAAGAAACAAAATATTATCGCAGACAAACAGAAAGAAAATTCAAAAGTTGAAGAAACAACTCAAAATGAGAATATTAGAGAAGGTGAAGCTAAAGATGATAATGATTTAACAGGTACATACGTCGATGAAGAATCAGGTGAAACTCTTAAAGTAGTAGTTAAAGATGGAAAGGCTTCATTTTGTCTTTATTCAAAAGATGGAGAGGAATATTCTGATTTTAAAGAAAAGGATAGGGACATAAAAGACAATTATATAGATGGTGAAATGTCATATGTATCAAAAAATATGGATGGATCATTGGCAGTTTCATCTGGCTCAGGAGGTTCATGGGGCAAGTTTGTAAAGAAAGAAAAAGGGGCAAAAATTGATTTTACAAATTTTAATTCATCTGACAGATTGGAAAAAGAAACATATCAGGAAAGCGATGGAATCAAAATAGATAAGGATAAAATAAATAATAAAGTTTTAAAATTTGAAAATGATGATGGAGAGCTATGCTTTACTTACCTTAATGATGACGGTTCATATTTTGATGAGATAGTTTCAGGAGCATGGTATGACGAAAATGGCGCACCTTTAGCTAAAATGCCACCGTTAAATCTTTGGAGAAAAGGACATCTTTGGACAGGAGATTTAAATGACTTTCATTTTGTTAATCCGAAAGGGTTTACAATGGATCAGTTAAAAAGAACGAATCCGTCAGATGATATGGAGGGGGATTTGTATGCGATTATTTTGAAAAACATTACTAAAGAACAGGGTGATGATAATATGATTTATTATGGCGAAGATTATTACACAGGGGAAGAAGTAATGTTTAGAGGAAAATATAGCAAAATATTGAATGGTGACAATGTCTTAATAATAGGACAATTTATAGGACTAACAGAAGATGATAGTCCGGAATTAGATGTATGGCGCGTAGAGCTATGTAATGACAGATTTTAAAAATATAATTCTTTTAAGGTGTTCCCTAAAAGTTTAATACTTTGGAACACCTTAAATCTTTTTATAATTATTTTTAATCTTTTACCTGGCTTCCGTCAGGTTCCATATGATAATTGTCCTTATAGATTAATTTAGAAATTGGCACAATCTGAAAGCCTTTTTCCTGCAGTCCTTCTATTACTTTAGGCAGAGCTTGGGCGGTGTATTTGGCACCGTTGTGCATAAGGATGATGGAGCCGTTTCTTAGTGATTTGTGGTTTAAAACTGTGTTTACAATTGGTTCAACGCCATAATTTTTCCAGTCAAGAGAGTCAACATCCCATTGGATTGTGTAGTAGCCACAGTTTTTCGCCTGTTCAATAAGGGCATTGTTGTAGTCGCCGTAAGGAGGACGGAAAAGACACATTTTAGTGTTAGTAAGCTTTTCAACTTTTTCGGTTACGGAGTTTAATTCATCACAAATGGAAGAATTGCTAAGTTGTGGCATATGCTTGTGATGCTCGCTATGATTACCCAAATCATGTCCGGCTGCTTTTATGGCTTTTACATCATCAGGGTAGCTTTCAACCCAACCACCGGTCATAAAGAAAGTTACATTAATCTTATATTTCTTTAAAATATCAAGGATTTTCTGAGTATCTTCATTTCCCCATGCAGCGTCAAAAGACAGCGCAACCATAGGTTTGTCAGTGTTAACGCGATAAATGGGGAGCTTCTTGCCATTAGTAGAAACGGTAATGGCTTCAAGTCCGTTGCTAAATAAATCTTCTTCGTAAATATATGTAGCACCGGCTATCATAATAAGAATGACAAGCCAGAAAATACTTCTTTTCATAAGTGGAATTCTTTCTGAAGATGACATAAGCATACTTTCCAAGATAATTACTATAGTTTATGTAAAGAAAATAATAATATGAAATTTAATTATAAGAATATTTCTATGACAGACATACTATAATGACATTTTCGTTATACATTATTATGCTTCATTAGGCAGAATAAAAATATAGCATATATATATATATATATATACTAT
>ERZ791903.711-NODE-711-length-41081-cov-3.824209_pt1 | contig 41081 bp, 30 predicted proteins | sample MGYA00510148_ERZ791903 | MGnify/ENA primary metagenome ERZ791903 (study PRJEB30046, sample SAMN00792080) | human gut metagenome | study: EMG produced TPA metagenomics assembly of the A metagenome-wide association study of gut microbiota in type 2...
TAAGGATTTCTGCCGCCGATCCCGCCTCTACCACTTCTCCGGACTTCATCACAATGACTTCATCAGCAAGGTAACGCACGACGCCGAAGTTGTGAGTGATGAACAAGTAAGAGATATCGCGGCTTCTTTGGATTTCATTCAAAAGGTTCAGAATTTGAGCCTGCACCGAAACGTCCAAAGCCGAAGTGGGTTCGTCGCAAATCAGAAGTTTAGGTTCAACCACCAACGCACGAGCAATCGCCAAGCGCTGTCTTTGACCGCCTGAGAATTCGTGCGGATAACGATTCAGCGAATCAGAACGAAGCCCGCAAAGACCGATGACATCTTCAATTCTGCCAAGCGCTTCAGTCGCAGGAATATCCGGAAGCAGACTTTCTAAACCTTCGAGCAGAATTTCTTTAACACGCATTCTCGGATTCAGACTGGAGAACGGATCTTGGAAAATAACCTGCATATCGACGCGGGCTTGTCGAAGTTCGGGACCGTTCAAACTGCCTAAGTCCTTTCCATTTAAGAGCGCAGAACCCGTGATTTTTGCCTGCTGTCGCAGAAGCTGGAGAATGCCTCGGGCAACGGTGGTTTTGCCGCTGCCGCTTTCTCCGATCAGCGCTGTGGTCAATCCTCTGCGCACATCAAAGGAAACATTGTTGACGGCTTTGGCGTACTCCGTCGGACGCAGAAATCCGCCGCGAATCGGGAACCAAACGCTGTAATCCTTAACTTCCAAAATACGAGGCACATCCTTCTGCTCCCTTTCGACAACCACGTCACTTCGCGGAAGCTCAACCGGATCATTTTCAGGGAACAGACAGCGAACTTTTCGTCCGCCAATCTCCTGTAAGGCAACTTTATGCTCAGAGCATTCCGGACGCGCCTTTTTGCAGCGTTCGGCAAATCGGCACCCGTGGAACTCTCGGTTCAGGCGAGGAACCATGCCCGGAATCGCTTCAAGCATCTGGCTCTTTTGCTTTCCTTCAGGCAGTGCCTTTAACAGGTTGCGCGCATAAGGGTGCAATGGTTTGGAGAAGAACTCACGCGCCGATGCCTCTTCTGCTAACTCACCGGCATACATCAGCCCCACTCTGTCAGCGACCTGTGCTACCACAGCCAAATCATGAGTAATCAGCAGAATGCCGATGTTTTCGGTTTCCTTGAGCTGCTTTAAAAGATCAAGAATCTGAGCCTGAACGGAAACGTCCAGCGCCGTTGTCGGTTCGTCTGCAATGAGGTAGTTCGGCTCGGCCGCCAGCGCGATAGCAATCATCACACGCTGTTTTTGGCCGCCAGAGAGCTCAAACGGGAATGATTTCATTCTGCGTTCAGGCTCGGGAATTCCGACTTTTTTCAGCCAGTCGAGTGTCTTTGCTCGCGCTTCATCGCCGCGCAGTGGAGTATGAAGCAGAATCGTCTCGACAATTTGATCCCCGACGGTCATCACCGGATTTAACGACGTCGCCGGTTCTTGGAAAATCAGACTGATCTTGGAGGAACGAATATTGCGCATCGCCGCTTCCGGCAGACCCATGATTTCCGTTCCGTCAACGGTAACAACACCGCTCGAGACTCGTCCGGAGCTTGGCAGAAGTCTCAATAGAGAAAACGCCGTCATAGATTTGCCGCACCCGGATTCTCCGACTAAAGCGCAGATTTCTCCCCGATTCAGCGTCAGGCTCAAGCCGTCAACAACGCGAACCGTATCCTCGGAAGTGAGGATTTCAGTCACCATATTAGAGATCTGAAGCATTATTTCTTCCTCCCGATTTTGAGGACCAATCTCGGGTCAAATGCTTCCCGAACGGCAGACGCAAATAAGTTGGCAGACAACACAAGTGTGAGCATGAAAGTGAACGCCGCACAGAGGTTCCACCAGACAACCGGCGTACGGGAAAGTTCAAGACGCCCGGCATTAATCATGGAGCCGAAACTGTGCGTTGTGGGATCCACGCCTACACCGACGTACGACAGCACTGCTTCGTAAAGAACAATGCCGGAGAAATCCAACACAGCCACAATCAAAATAATATGAATCACGTTCGGTAGCACATGACGCTTCATAATCTTGAACGGCCCTAAACCGAAGGCTCGAGCCGCTTGAATGTAATCCAGCTGAGAAATCTTCAGAGTTTCGGCACGAAGCAGACGAGCGAGCGTGGCCCAGCCTGTCAAACCGATGATGATCGAAAGCATGAATAGACGAAGGTCTGCTCTCTCAATGCCGGTTGCATACATGCCGGGATGAGAGTCAATAAACACCTGAATCATCAGCACCGAGGCCGCAATAAGAAGAACGCTCGGAATCGAAGACAACGTGGTGTAGAGGTACTGAATCAAGTCGTCCACCCAGCCTTTGAAGAAACCTGCACAGATTCCCAGCACCACGGCAAAAGGAAGCGTTGTCAAAGTCGCCAGCGTGCCGATTACTAGTGCTGTACGGACTGACTTAAAGGCTTGATAAAGAACATCGTTGCCGGTCTGATCCGTCCCCATCACGTGGTAGTACGGCCAGAGCGCGCCGATCAGGCACCCGAGAACGATTAAGACAGAGCATGTCGTCAAAATCGCTTCGTAAGGAACTTCATCTCGGTGCTTAAACAAAGTGCGCACTTCTTCCTTAAATGAGCGGCCCTTAGAGCGAGAAATCAATCCGACCGTTAGGAACCACAACAAAGCGCTAAGCGCCAGTCCCGCGCCTAAGCCACAGGCAGACTTAATAATGACGTCTTCTGCCCAATCCGTTTTATCTTTGAGATGCGCTCCGCCGGCCTTCAGCGGTTCGTAGTCACGCACGGGCTTGCCGTCTTCGAAGCGGGAAATTTTCTCGAACGTCTGAGTCGCCAGCGGCATCGAATAAGACTTCTCTTCCGCCGAAGAGGCTTTGCCGAGCACTTTATCCAACAGGGAATAGGCTTTAACGTCATAGATCGGACGGCCGTCCTGAACATCAATGACCGGACGGAAGTGCACCGAATCTACGACGGAGAGCAAAAGGAAGAAACACAGCAGCGAAAGCGAACACAGCGACGCGCCGGAACTCACAACATAGCGCCAGCGTGCCTTGAGCTCTTCGGAGCGGGCAACATGAACCAGATAAAACGTTAGTGCCGCAAGAAGGACGACAATCACGATATCCGTCGGAAGCAAAACAAATTTAGGCATCATTTCAAACGGATCCTCGGATCGGCAATCGTATAAGCCACGTCCGTCAGAATCAGACCGATGACATACAAAACAGTTCCTACAAAAACCATCGTGCGGACAATCGCGAAGTCCTGCGCATTAATCGCGTCAATCGTGAAGCTGCCTAAGCCCGGAATGCCGAAGAAGCTCTCCATCACTAAGGAACCTAAAAACAGCATCGGGAGCACGGCAACCGTTGAAGTCAGAATCGGCAGGCTGGCGTTGCGCAGCACGTGTTTAAAGAGAACTGCCGTTTCGCTCAAGCCTTTTGCTCGAGCGGTACGAACGTAATCCTTGTTGATTTCCTCCAAGAACATCGAGCGATACAGCAGCGCGTCTCCGCCGATACGCGAGAAAACGCCGATCGCAATCGGGAGAATCAGGAACGAAATCATAGCCGTTCCCGTCTCAAAACCCGAGATCGGAACAAGCCGCAGGACTTTGGAGAAAAGCCACTGCCCGAAAATAATGTAGAAAAGCGACGAGACCGACATCATGACAATGGCAAAGACCACGCCTCCGATTTCAAGCTTCGTGTGCCGGAAAAACACTAAACCTAAAGAAAACACAACGATCACAAAGACGCCGAGCAAAAAGGTCGGAAATGCCAAAGCAACTGACGGCCACATTCGGTTTTTGATTTCATAGGCAATGTCGCGTCCTGCGTCTGACGCGCCGAGGTCTCCTACCATGAGCCGCGCACTGTGCTGCCAAAAAATTGTATCGGTGAGCTTATTCGAGCCCTCAGCCTTCTCATTCCAAAGCAGCGGTTTATCGTAGCCGTGCTCTTCTTTCCAGTTCTGGATCGCTTCAGCGGTCACACGTTTACCGCCGATATTGAGGCGAGCCATATCGTCCGGCGTGTTGACCGTAAAGAACAGCATAAAGGTCAGAAGATTGACGCCGATCAGGATCAGGAAGCCGTAGCCGATGCGTCTTAAAAGATAACGAATCATTTCACTTGCTCCTCTGTGGTGCGCGCGGTCATTCGCTCGCGCTTTCTATGAAGCGCTACCGCCGGAATGATCACTAAGGCCGACAGCAGAACAAAAACCAGCAGCGGCCAGTAAATCGGCTTGTTCCATTCTTTAATGGCCTTTACACGCGTCTCAGGATCGAGCCTCAGATACTGAATGTGATTGCGCACAACTTGCGTGGGTTTGCCGTTGTGCACCCACTGATGGAACGCTGCGGAGCTCGTCGGAAAGTATCCGAATGTCCAAGGTGCGTCTTCCTGGACGATCTTGATCAGTTCGTTGATGGCCTCGGCCTTATCCGGACCTTCGTCCATATAACGCATACGGCTGAAGAGCTCGTCGTACTTCGGATTCTGATAGTTCGCGGCATTTTCTCCGGAGCCGCCGGTCTTGGACTTGGCGTTTGGACCGTAAAGCAGGAACAGGAAATTTTCTGCATCCGGGTAGTCGGCAAGCCAGCCCCATAGGAAGAGCTGGTGATTGCCGGAAATCACTTTATCCTGGAAACGGTTGTAGTCCGTACCCCGGATATCGAGCTGAATACCGATTTTTGCAAACTGCTTCTGATACCAATCAAGTACAGCTTTCGTCGATGGAGAAGCCGCCGCTTGGAAATCTAGATTCAGGACCAAAGGCTCCCCGGTTTTTGCATCACGGCCGCCGGGATAGCCTGCTTCGGCTAATAGTTTTTTAGCTTCTTCGATGGACTTGCGGCGAACGAGACCGTCTTCGGACTTTTCGTAAACAATCGGATTAAATGCCGCTGCGCCGTCTTCTCGGTATCCGAAAAGCCCCGGCGGCAGCGGACCATGCGCGGGAGATGCCAGCCCTTTCTCAAAGATCTGGATATATTCTTCCCAGTCCATGGCAATAGAAATCGCCTGACGAAGCTTTTTGTTGCGTTCGCGCTCTTCAGGCGTCTTGCCTTCGCCGACGACCGGATCCATCCAGTTAAAGCCGAAGTATGTGTTTTGCGCTTCTACAGTCTGCGGAAACTGCAGCTTCTTTTCTTTGTACTCTTTTTCCTTTTCCGCGCTGTCCGCCATGCCGATCAAGAAGCCCTGACCGTTGTCGAGACGTTCAATCTGCGGAGAGTCGTAGTAGCCCTGCAAGAACTTCGTGCGTAGCGGCACGCTTTCCTTTTCGGCCGTGATTTCAATCCGATCAATGAAAGGCAGCGGTTTTCCGCAGTCTTTTAAAAATCCTTTTGCTTCGTCTCCGGGTTCCCCCGTGCACGGATAAAGCTCCGTCTTTCGGAAATTCGGATTGCGCTCCATGACATGTTTGCGGTTTTCAATCGATTCCACCAGCATGTAAGGACCGGTACCCACAGGCCAATAGTTCAAAGACAAGTTGTTTTTGGCCATACCCTTCTGGGCGTAGAAGGCTTCTGCTTCCCATGGAACCGGCGCAAAGAAAGTCATTGCCAGCCAGTTGGGGAACTGGGGATACTTTCCTTTGACTTCGAGTCGAAGTGTGTGCTTATCCGGCGCCGAAACGCCCTTGAGCTCAAACTTCCGCAAGTCCAAGAAAGGCAGATCTCGGTCGGAGGGTTTGAGGTCTGCACGAAGACGCTTATCTTCCGCGCGCACCTGAACGGCAAAGTCTTTTAAGCCCGGAAGATAGTTCACCATCGTTCCGTAGACCGGAGCAATGATGCGGGGATTGGCCATCCGCTTGATCGAGTAAACGAAGTCCTCGGCGGTCAGTTCACGCGTACCTTTCTGCGGCAAATCCATCGGATTGTGCAGTTGGTCGATGACTTCAGGCGCTAAAGCGTGATTGACGTACTCGCCTTTCTCATTTTTAGCGAAGGCCGGATGAGGGGCAAACAAAATGCCCTTCTTAATCGGGATCTCGTAAACGCTCAGCGCAATCTCTTCCGCTGATGCAGTCTCCGGAAGAACCTTTCCGTCTTTATCCAGATAAACGGGCTTGACCACTTCGGCAGCGGAGCGAGGAATCAAACGATACGGCCGCTCTAAAAAGTGATACTGGTAAAGCGGTTCGTAAATACTATAGGTGTAAGGCGTCTCATCGGAAGAGTAAGAACTCGTCGGATCCAAATGCTTTGGACTGCGGCCTGAGAACGGCGTGTAGAGCGTATTGGAGGCAAGTGCTTTTTCCGTGTGAACGGAGTTCGGAATTTCTTTGCAGGAGGTCAGCGCGACCAGTGCAAAGAGGGCCGCCGACAGCTTAAAAAGTCTGCCGTAAGCTACGCCGTATCCTACTTTAATTTTCACTGCTCTTCCTTTCGCCTATTTTGGGACGTGATATCTTATCAGATCGCAAAAAGTTCCAAAGAAATAAAACATTTAGGCACAGTTGTACACCTAGGGGTATTCCTATCTTTTTAAGATTCACACAAGATTTTATTGATTCAGAAAAACGGGTACAAAGAAGAGTTTTCAAGCCTGATTCTCCGATACCCGTTTGTTAAAATGCGCTGTTATGTGAGGCTGGGCTTCAAGGAGCCTTTTTGAGCGCGTCCAAGCGCGCTCGGATGAGAATTCGTTGATGGAAAAACACTATTTCGACTGGCCGGTTCGCGTCTACTACGAAGACACGGACTGTGCTCGAGTGGTTTATTACGCAAACTACTTCAGGTTCATGGAACGCGCACGCACGGAATGGCTGCGCGCATTGGGCTGGAGTCAGGAACGGCTGTACTCAGAGCTCGGCGTCGTCTTTGTCGTCGCCGAAGCCAAAGCTAAGTACAGGAAACCGGCTCGGCTGGACGATGAATTAGTGGTTCGATCAACGGTCACCGCGTGCGGCCGTACCTCTTTTGAATTTCATCAGGAAATTCTGAGAGGAGATGAAGTGCTCAACGTCGGTGACGTTCGCTGCGGCACGCTCGACGCGCGCACATTCCGCCCGGTGGCTATGCCCGAGCCTATTTCAGAACAACTCAAAAACTTTTAAATCATTAATCATTCTTAGTACAAGGGACTGTGATGGAAGCATCTGCCGATTTATCAATCATTACTTTGGTTGCTCATGCGAGCGCCGTTGTTCAGATTGTTTTGGCTATTCTTTTGATTTTCTCTTTAGTGAGCTGGACCATTATTTTTCAGAAATGGTTCCAGATGAGCCGTGCAAGAAGAGAAGCCCGCAACTTCGACAAGCGTTTCTGGGGCGGTGCAGATTTAAATAAACTCTATGAAAGCGCCACTGAGCGCCGCTCTTCCATCGGCCCTCAGGAGGGCATCTTCTACTCCGGCATGACCGAGTTCTTAAGAAGCCGCGCGAGCAATCTCGAAGCCCGCGCCGGTACCTTCGGCGTCATTGACGGTGTGTCTCGCGCCATGCGCGCCCGTTATCAGAGAGAACTCGACATTCTCGAGTCGGGCTTGAGCGTTTTGGCCACCATCGGTTCCGTTTCCCCGTACATCGGTTTGTTCGGCACGGTTTGGGGCATCATGGACGCCTTCACAGGCTTGGGCAACCTGGAAAGCGCTTCGCTAGCTGTCGTCGCCCCGGGTATTGCCGAAGCTCTGGTCGCAACCGCGATCGGTCTGTTTGCCGCTATTCCTGCCGTTATCGGCTACAACCGCTTTGCTTACAGTCTGGATCGTCTCTCGAGCCAGTACGAAAGCTTCATGCAGGAATTCCAGAACATTTTGGGTCGTCAGGCCTAAGGACGTAACATGGCACGTAACGGCAAAAGACGTCTTTTAGCAGAGATGAACGTCGTCCCGTACATTGACGTGATGCTCGTTCTCGTGGTGATCCTGATGGTCGCCGCCCCATACGTCAATCCTTCGATCGTCGATCTGCCAAAAGTCAATAAAGCGGCTCGCACTCCGGATAAAGTTGTCGAAGTCATTATCTCGCCAGACGGCAAACTCCAGATCCGCGATACCGCAAAGAAATTAACTCCGGTTGATTTTCCTCAGTTAGTCTCTACGGTCGAATCGATGCAGACCGACGGAAATCAGGTTCCGGTTGTCATTGCTGCGGATAAAACCGTCGCATATGAAAAAGTCATCGACGTGATGCGCAATCTACAAAAGGCCAACATCACGCGTATCGGTCTGTCATTGCAACTTGAAGGAAGCGGTGCCAAGTAATGGACGACTTATCTCCGAATCAAGCGAATCGGCTCTCAGGCGCTCAGGGTTATTGGGGCACGGCTTTTGTGCTCGCTTTAATCGCCCACGGGCTTCTTTTTGTGCTGCTCTTCGTTTCCATGCAATGGAGATCGGAGCCGACAGGACCTGTCTATGCCGAACTGTGGAACGGCGACATGCCGGCGGCAGAAGCCCCGGCAGAGACGCAACCGGAACCGCAGCCTGAGCCGGAACCCGAGCCTCAGCCCGAACCGGAGCCCCAGCCTGAACCTCAGCCGGAACCGGAACCCGCTCCCGAGCCTCCTGCTCCGGAAGAGCCTCAGCAGCAGCTGCCTCCGCCCCCGCCTCCTATCGCTCAGACGGATTTAGATCGTCAAGCCAACCTGCTTGAGGATCCGGACATCGTCCAAGAAAGACTCGACCGCGAAAAGAAGAAGCAGGAAGAGGAAAAACAACGCATTCTTGAACGCGAACGTCAGCTTCAGGAAGCCAAACGAGCTGAAGAGCAGCGTAAAGCCGAAGAAGCTCGCCAGGCTAAACTGCGCCGTCAAGAAGAAGAACGACGCATCGAAGAACAGAAGCGTCAGGAAGAGCTGAAGAAACAAGAAGAGCAGAAACGCTTAGCGGAAGAAAAACGTAAGGCTGAAGAAAAAGCAGAAGCCGAACGCAAAGCCAAGCAGGAAGAACTCAAGAAGCAAGCTCAGGAACGCGAACGCAAGATCGCTGAAGAAAAGGCTCAGCGAGAAAAAGCCTTAGCTGAAAAGCGCAAGGCTCAAGAAGAACTCAATCGTCAGAGAGCCGAAGAACAGGCGAATGCCGCCCGCAGAAAAGAAATGCTCAGCCGCTTAACCGGCCAGAGCGGATCTGCCATGGGTTCAGGCTCCGGCGCCATGACGAACTTCCAGCAAGCCCAATACAACAACCGTATCGTTGCCTGCATCCGTCCGCATATTACGTTTAATACGCCGGCCGGCGCCAAACGCGGAATGTACGTTGCCAAGTTCGATGTCCGTCTGCTCAAGAACGGTCAGAAGGCTGTTCCGCCCAAGATGATCAGCAGCAGCGGTCTGAAGGCTTTCGATACTGCGGTGGAAAAAGCGATTCTGATGTGCAATCCCTTCCCCAAACCCCCGGTAGGAGACATTCCTTCTTCTATTACATTGACATTTGATCCGGTTGATGACGCAAACGGTCGTTAACCTAACGGAGACAGCCTATGAGTACCTCGGCAGCCGCATCCGCCGAAATCGCCAAAGTCGCACAAACAGCGGTTACGACAGAAGAACTTTTAAGCGGCGACAGCAACATCCTGGATCAACTCCTGCTGATGTTTGAAAAAGGGCTTAACCAGCCGATCATCTATTGGCAGCTGGCCTCCATTCTGGGCTCACTGTTTTTAGCTTGGCTGCTTGGCAAATACATCCGCATGCGGATTATTAAGCACTTAGCCGCCAATGAAATCATCGAAAGCGACGAGATCAAAGCGGAAGAAGGCGAAGCCCCTGTCAAGCCTGAACATCGCGAGAGTGCCTTCTGGGCAAAGGTAAGACGAGGCATAGAGACGCTGATTCTGCGGCTGAGTTTCCCGCTGCTTGGAATGTTCTTCATCGCGGTCAGCACCTTTACCGTGCGACTTTTCGGCTTACTTCCTAAGAAAGCCCTGCCGCTGGAATCCATTGCGTGGCTGATTCTCGGGGCCTACGTTGTGATCCGCACGGTCGTATTTCTGCTGCACTCACTTTCGCGCAAATACAACAGCAGCCTGGATAACTTCCTGACGTTTTCGATTTGGGGCGGCGTTGCCCTTCAGATCGTCGGCGTGCTGCCTAAGTGCGTGGAATTTATGCAGACCACCAAAATTCCGCTGGGAAGTACCAACGCAACTGTTTGGTCTGTCTTCCTGTCCGGCTTCTCGATTGCCTTAGCGCTCTTTATCGCGAAGTGGATCGGCCAGTTCTTTGAGAAATGGATCAACAGCCTGCCGACCATGGAGTCCAACGTCCGCGTTGTGATCATCCGGGTGGTCAAGGTCGTTTTAGTGACGATTGCGATTTTGATCGGTCTGGCTTCAGTCGGTATTGACATCACCGTACTCGGCGTCTTCGGCGGTGCCATCGGTGTCGGCTTAGGTTTCGGTTTACAGAAAATAGCCTCTAACTACGTCAGCGGATTCATCATTCTTCTGGATAAGAGCATCAAAATCGGAGACTTGGTGAACGTTTCCGGCGTTGAAGGTATTGTGACGGACATCAAGACGCGCTACACAGCTGTTAAGGCTTACGACGGCAGCGTGACGATTATCCCGAACGAGAATTTCGTCACCAGCAGCGTTCGCAATACCTCGTACTTGTTGGGCCCAGGACGTGCGACCGTCATGATGAGCGTTGACTACAGCGCCGACATTGATGAAGTCATTGAGCTCATGACCGATATCGTCCGAAAACAGCCGCGCGTGCTAATCAATCCGGCGCCCTACACCATTCTGACGAACTTCGGAGCCGACGGTATTGAACTGACGTCGTACTTCTGGGTTCCGGACCCCGAAAAAGGCACCGCGACTTTGAGGTCCAACATTGGTCGCGCGATGTTCCGTGAATTCAACAAGCGCAAGATCAACATTCCGTTCCAGCAGAGGGATCTGCATATCATTTCGATGCCGGAAGTGATATGCAAAGTCGAAAACGACGTTCCTGCCCCATCGAAGTCCGAAGCAAAAGCAGGAACATAACGGTTTCTAACCTCTAATCAATCTGAAAAGTCGAAGCTCAGCCCTTCGACTTTTCTTTCTTGAATCTCTAATCCTCAAGTCCAACATCTTTCAAATTTTTCCGATATGTTTCGCAAGTTAGGTCCGTGGTTCATATTCGTCGCTGCATTGTTCGTTATGAGTTTAGGTATCGCGCTCGTGACACGAGGCAATCTCGGAACCACACCCATCAGCTCACTGCCATTAGTGTCGTCTTATGCCAGCGGCTTAACCTTCGGTGAAACTACTTTCTTCATTAACTTGCTCTTTGTTGCTGCACAGTGGCTGCTGCTCCGAAAATCCATCAACAAGCTTCTTCTCTCGCAAATTCCGATCACATTCGCCTTCTCTTACTTCATCGATACATCTATGCAGTTCACTGAGTTCTTGTCTTCAGATGTTTATTGGAAGTGCATGGCAGTATCAATGCTTGGAAACGTGATACTCGGACTCGGCGTTGCTTTAGAAGTATTTTCCGGCGCCGCGGCGCTGCCCGGAGAAGGACTGGTGCTTGCCGTCAGTACTGTTCTGCGAAAGCCATTTTCTTCCGTCAAAATCGCCAATGACGTTATTTTGGTTTTGCTGGCTTTACTTCTTAGTTACTGCGTTTTCCATGAAATACACGGGCTGCGGGAAGGAACCGTTATTTCGGCGTTATGCGTCGGCGTTTTTGTGAAATTCTGGCTTACTGGTCTTACAAAACTGTTCAAGAGAGCGCCGGCAGATACAGAGTAGTATTTGGGTCGAATCTGCTACAAGGTTCTTTCGGACGTCAGATATATTAATTCAGACAAGACAAAACCAAACGCAACTAACAACCACAAAGGGCATGAAACCTATCCAAAGCGAGTCAAAATCAATATCAACAAGGACACTTTCGAGAAATTCGGCTGAAACCTACGTTTCTGTTTTTCCTTTGCAAAAAGTCGTCCGTCGGCAACGAGTGCCTCGCAGCCGCGAATATTAAAGATAAATGGATGGGGCCGTCTATCGCATTGTTAATACTTCTTGGGACCGGCGAGAATCAAGAGAGATGCTGTCGGAGCAGTAGAAAAACAAAATCGGAGACGCTGCGCTATTACCGTCCTCGAAGGACTCCGTGATGATTTACACGGGTCACAGTACTTGCTCCGATTTGTAGAAAGAAGCCTACCAAAAGGGGAAACCCACGGCAAACTTTGGATGTAGGACGAGAGCTCCTTTCCGTTTCCCGCTCAGGACAAAACACCGAATCCTTCAGTTGAAACAATTATAAGGCTAGCTCAGAAAAAGAAGTTCTCTGTTTTTTTCGCATCTTGAAGCGCGAGTCTCAGAAGCTCTGACCAAGTGCCCCGAGCGTCTAGCTCAACAGCTTGCGCTATGTTTTATTTGTTTAGCGCCGTCCACCGTTCCGTTCTACTTTTTCTTCTTCTCAAAAACTACGCCCCGCAATAGTTATTCTTAGGACCATTCCATATTTATCTTGAGCTGACAGCCAGAAATCTACATTTAATTATTAGGACTCAGAGCAAGAAGTTTCGATGTGTTTACATTCTACTTTGCACACACAATGCAAGCTCCATTGCCCTCATCAGCATCATAAATATCATCAATTGAAAGATCTTCTAGACCGTCCCTTAAGGGATTCTTCCTTCTTCTGGCCAGCTCTCTCTGTTTCCGTTTCTCAAACTCCTGCTTAATTTGGATGATTCTTTGAGGCTTTTTCAATTCCTGCAAAGGTTCACCTTGAGTCCAAGTAAATGGAGATCCATGCTCCAAAGCATCTTTTTCGTAGCGCATTGCTTCATCAAAAGCTTCAGGATGCCTCTCCAATAAGTGAACCCATTCAATTTTCTGCTGGAAAAAGCAGAAAGTACACCCCGACCTAGATCTCCATTCGTAATACTTTGGCAAACCAATGCCGGAATTCTCTAAAATTTCCTTTACATCAGGCTTCTTAATTCCTTCCTCCCGGAAAGGAAGAGTAACGTGAAGGTGAGGATGCTGCTGAGTCAGACCAGTTCTATGAGGCTCATCTGCTCTAATGGCGACATAACTGTACACATCTTCACCATTATCTAGCCAGGGTTTGATCCACTCTTGAAAGGGCCTCAGTTTCATCATTCGCGTACACCAACGAGTCTGCGGTGACGGAAGATAGTTGTTGAACATTTTCAAGTAATAGTCAAAGGTCTTGAACGTTGTCAATCTCAAGATCTTCTTTCCCAGCCTTGCTTCCAACAGATCCAAAAACTCATAGACCTCCGGCAACTCTTTGCCGGTGTCCGTGAAAAAATACTGAATATCTAGTTCTGGATGGTTAATCTGCATGTACAAAGCAAGAGCCGCAGAATCTTTTCCTCCTGATATTCCTAATACATGATGATCCATAGCTACCTCTGCGTGGCCTTAATACAATTAACTAACACTGCCAAAGCGTCCTCCGACGACTTATTCTTTAAGATCTCATTTATTTGATCAGTGAGCTGAGTCACTTCACTAGCCGTCCCTGAAGTAATAAACGAGTCCATGCGGTCGATCTTTTCTCTTGATCCCATAATCAAGCTGATAGCCTGTTTAGGAGACGCCACGCCTTCAATGTAAGCAATACTTTCGAGTTTTCTGAAATCCATGCAAAGGTCAACTAACTTGGTCTCCGCTGAGGATACGTCTGCTTCTGTCCATTTAGATTCAGGCTTTGGAATACAAACCGAAAGCAGGTCCCAAGCAAGTCTTCGATCGTCCGTGCTATTGACGATCTTGCCAATAAACGCCTTTGTTTGGAAAGCTGTCGGCATTTTAGCCAAAAGAGAAGCACGCCGTTTTAAATCAGCACTGTCTTCTGATTCTTCACCTAGGAGAGCGAAAATCTTATTGCGCAAAATTTCGCTTTTCTTCGGCTCTAGATTTTCAAGCATCTCAAAAGTTGTCTTAACCTTCGCTGCAATGATCTTGGGGTTTTTATTGCCTACGATTTGCGGAATTTCTTGGTAAAGCAAACTGATCGGGTCCCACGCTTTTAAGATGGCATCTCTAAGTTTTCTAGACTCAGCCGGAATATTAAGTGTTGTCCTGACCCAGTTTGAAAGAGAAAAAAGTTTCCTGACGAGCGCTTTAGCAATCATCAAGGGTGTAACTGCCTCTTCTTCAGCCGAGATACCCAAGACCTGACTAAGTTGATTCAGGTATTCATGATTTTCCTGTGTGGAAGGTACAAACTTAAACGTTATATCTTTCGGAGAAGCGCTCCAGAAGGACGCAAGTTCATCGGATCGCTCTGCTTGGAATACCCCTTCAATATAAACCGACAACTCCTTCCTATTACATAAATAGAAAAGAAGAACCAAGAGTGGTGAGACACCTCTTTTAATACCAAAAGGAGGCTCGCTCAAGAATTTGCACAGTTCCTCTAGAGTGCACTCTCGTTCCTCGGAAAACTGCTTGGACAAGGCTTGGAATACTCTGTAGAAGTTCTGTCCTTCTTCAGGTTTATAAAATTCGTAAAGACCATCTTCCCTCTTTTTATGCAAATTCGAAGATTTAAATAAGGAGCAATAAATCATTTTCTCAGGAGGAAAACCGACGAATCCTAGATCTTCAGACTGTTCGTTAAACAGCATCGCATTGATCAGCTGCCTCTGCGCTCTCTTAATCTGAGAAGACAATTTATCTCGGTTGATCAATTCGTTCTTTATGATCGGTGCAGAGCTGTAATTAATATCGCATACATCAGATGCAATCGAAGTGAGTTCATCTGAGGTCTGGTTAGAAAACTTCTTTCCTTCAATATTTACCCAGGTCCTGTTATCAAAAATGTCTTCTAATCTTTCAAATAAAGCGCTCTCCAAGAGATTCTTGCGCTCTTTTAGTTCCTTCAGTGCTACAGGATCATCTGTGAGCTGTGGTGCATCAAGCAGTTTTAAAACAGCTTCAAATTCACTCAAAAAGTTATACGCTTTCTCATCGGGCACGTAAGTGCTTACAAGAACCGAGGAAGTAGAAGAGCTCATTAAGAATTTATCTCTGACTCTGTCCAGCTCCTCCTGCGACTCGGACCCCTTATCCCCGATCAGGACAACAAACTGTCCGCTCGCAAACCCGTCCGACAATATATTTTCTTTGTTTAAAAGGTTCTGTTGAGTAAGAATCCTGCGTTCAAACCATCTAAGATTACCTGTCTCGTCATAATGCCGATTGGCCACGACTTGGGGTAGGGATAACCGTGAAGTAATACTGCTCCAATCGGTTTGTTCGGATGTACTCCGAAGCTTCTTAATTTCTCCGTCAACGTCAAAGTCACTACCGGAAAAAAGTGCATAACACTCGCGGAAATGCCGATAAATAATTACCTTCAAAGAAAGCAGCCTTCCCAAACTATCCTGAACCTCCTCTTCACTAAATTCGGGCAGAGAGGCCTTAATAGTTTGGAAATTTGCTTCGAGTCCTGAGCCAGTCTTAAACAACTCTAATAAGCTAATAATTTTCAGGACCTTTAAGTCAATCTCCGATCCTGACCTCCCGACTCTTTCGAGAGAATCAGATGCGATGAGCCAATTTTTGCTCTCCGAAGGAGAAGCAAGAATCGACTGCTCATAATTTTCACGCAGGTAATCAAAAAGCTGATCAGGATTGAACAGTCGGTCCTTTTCAGTTGTACTCTCCAGGAAAGAATCAAAACCTTTAACTTCCTTAGAACAGAGAAAAGAAAATATCGACCGGGTATTTTGAAGGAAGCGCTTTTTGCTGATTGGGCCAAGAAGAAGGGCTGAGATAGGGTTCAAAGGCCAGCAATCGCGCAGAGATGAGGACAACGCCTCAATGTCAACTTTTTGTTTCTTCAAACTTCTGGTAACTGTGCCGACTAAGCTTGTGAACTCTTGCGGCAAGGAAAAGCTTTGATCTCTTTCCAGAGAATTTGAAATAAGAGATATGGACTCATCTGCTGTAATCAAAAGGGGAATATCTACGAATCTTCCCTGCACCTTCATCCATTCTTCTTGTTGCTGACGAGATAAATTAGAAGCGTAACCCGCAAATGACTGATGGAGGATGCCCACAAATATTATGGACAATTTTCCTCTGTTGAAGAATTCTGCTATTTCCTGAAGCGCATAACAGTTGTGATTGCCTTCCGAGCCCTCAAGATATTTTCCGAGCTCATCAATAAAAATCAAAGCGCCTTTGTTTTGCTCTTCCAGTCTTTCCTTAAAAACAGGGAGACCTTCCCTGAGGGAAGCCTCTTCAGAGACCACAGCCACAAGGAAGTCTTTTTCTAAGTTTCCCGACCGTCCAACCAAAGTAATAACGTCCCATTTATCAACATTGCCCAAAAAGTCTCGGAAATTGTGGAGTGAGTTTCTAGACTCTTCGTCATTTTCGGTTGAAAGGGTATATTTAGTAAAGCAAGATTCTCTTCCTTTTACTAGACCTGAAAAGAAAAGACCGAGCGACGATTTGCCAGACCCATACGGTCCTGTCCAGGTAAAAGCTCTCTGGCTAGTTTTAACTAAATAATCGGAAATTAAATTTAAGCACGACAAATGAGAACCTTGAAGCAAAAATGAATCAAGGAGCGCTCCTTCCTTCTGGTCCGCAAGAAGATTGACGGACCTTTGAAACCTCTGATTAACGTGCACTAAGGAAGAAAATGTTTTTTTCATTGCTGATCCTTAAAGGCTAAGCGGAGCAATTCTTCTTTGTAATTTGTAGGGTTTGATAAAGCTTCTTTTCTCCTAACCAATGACTTGAGTCCTGCCTGCTCCGTCCAGACTAAGTTCCCTTCTGTCAGCTCATCTAACTTCTCCAACCTGTTGACGAGAGATGCCTCGTTTAACCTAAAGATTTTCCCAGGTGATCCAACCTCGTTGGCCAATTGCAGGTAAGTTAAAGATGAAGAAGTATTCTTCAGCTTCTCCCAAAAATCTAGAATTGCATAGGCAAAGATATAATCGTTCAAAGAGCGTCTTTCGTCTCTGAGCAAGCTAACAGAGTCTTTTGAAAAATACGAAAGAAGCCCCAGCTCTCCCAAAAAGCATTCAATTGTTTCTTCTGTGACTTTATTGCCTTTTTCGCCAAGGGTAGGAAGATAGGAACGCAAAACGATTTCTGCATCACGATGAACGCTGTTCAACGAGAATTTACGTGCATACTCTCTTTGCAAAAACTGAACAAAAGATTCAATGAGCAAATCTTTAGAGACAATCACCTGATTAACATGATTGAATAAGAACCAAAATATTGTCAGTCTCTGAGGATCTGAGCAAAGGTTCCAATGAATCAGCCATTGCGTATTCTTCTTCTCGCAATGTTTATCTTTTCCAGTTTCAGAGTCAAATAAAAAAACACCTAACGGGGTTATGTCCGTTCCTTTCTTCGAAATAATACCGCATGCCGAAGCCCAAAAACGGGAACTAGAAAGCATATTTTTACCTAGCCCCATTTTTACCATAGCCTCCTCACCGACAAACGAGGGCGACCGTCCGCATTTTTTTTCTTCTTCAATAAAACGGACAGTCTTAGGCAGCCATAAACGTCTTAACACAAACGTCTCGTGTCCTGAAATCTGAAATTCTTTAGCTTTATTCATTCTTTAAATTCTCTGGCTAGTTTATCCAGAAATAATAGCAAATGAAGCTTATGCAAATTTGAAAAAAGTTTCTCTGCACATGTTTATAATCTGAGAAAAACCTTTCTAAAAATATGACATTCTCCCTCAAAGAAATAGTCAATAGGCTCGACTCCCATTCACTTAAGACGTTGCTTCCAAAAGGGGTATATGAATTAATTTCCCTTGGGATGAATTACAACGAAGATGCCTTCAGGGAACGGTGCATTCAGCGTATTTTTTCGGCTGAAAATCTACTCTTTAATCAAACTTCGCTCAACGTTATTCTTGGAAATATAAAGAGAAAAAAGATACCGGATTTTTTAAACGAATTGGGGATCTTCATTCCTTCCAAAGATCCTCGGGATCAGTTAGAAGCTTGGGCGAAAAACATCGATGAGCAAAAATTACGGGCCTTATTTCGAGTTTTCGGCGAAAAATTTCCCGAGTACGAAGAAACACAAATGGAAGAGAGGTCTAACCACGGGACTGTGGTTCCTACCTATCCTCTTTTTCCCTATCAAAAAAATGCAATTCTTAAGGTCCTGGATAAATGGTACAGGAAGCGAGCATCAAGAGTTTTGCTTCATATGCCCACAGGATCTGGAAAGACCCGAACGGCGATGAACATTGTTTCTCGCTTTTTGAACGACCATGAGAACGGTCTAGTCATCTGGCTCGCAGATACTGAAGAACTTTGTCTCCAAGCCCAAGACGAGTTTGAAAAAGCCTGGGGGATCTTGGGAAATTCCAAGGTTGGATTTTTTTCTCATTTTGGAGCCAATAAATATAATTTGACTGGTTCTGAAACAGGGTTTATTTGTTCGACTCTTCAATCCGCATCCAAACTTATAGACAAAAGTCCAAAGGTTGCAAACCTTTTGAATTTAAAAAAGCCTCTTGTTATTTTTGATGAAGCCCACAAAGCCACAGCCAATACTTATGAAAAAGTTCTGGATTACTTCGGTTCCAATATCATTGACAGCAACAGCACAGTCCTAGGCTTAACTGCAACCCCTGGAAGGGCCTCTCAAGATGAAAGTGAATATCTTGCAAAGATGTTTGAGCAGCAGATTGTTACCCTCGATGTACCAGGATATTCATCGCCCATTGAATACCTGATGGATCAGGGGTATTTAGCACGCCCAACATTTAAGACCATCCCCTTTGACTTCAATGTTAATGAATGGAAAAAGATGTATGGTCTTCCCGATACTTATACCTTGAATAAAAGTAAGGATGGCAAGCGAATTGAAGACTTTTTAAACGCAGACACGGATAGAACTTATAAAATCTGCAAAGCAGCTATAGATCTCGCTAAAAAACATAAAAGGTTAATGATCTTTGCTGGATCTATTGAACAATCTCGCAAGATTTCCTGCGCTTTGAATTTTTTCCTAGGCAAAGGCCGATCATATTCTGTGGATTGCACGCTCCCTGCAAAAGAGAGGCAGAGGATTATTGAATGGTACCGCGCTCCTGGAAAAAACTCAGACGAAGTTAGAATCCTGTGTAACGTCAGTTTGTTGACAACAGGCTTCGATGCTCCTGAAACGTCGGCAGTACTTGTAGGATGTCACGTTAACAGCTTGGTTTTATATTCACAGATGGTTGGTCGCGCTCTTCGAGGTCCCAATGCTGGTGGATCAAGAGAAGCTGAAATTGTTCGTATTGTAGATAATGGTCTCCCAGAGTTTATGGATGTTTCAAGAGCGTTCACTAACTGGGATTCTAATTGGAGATAGAGAATGACCCCACTTTTCAAAGCAGCCACAGCCCTGAGAGCACAACTAGATAGTGGCTACAGAGACACAGATCATGCTATAGCGGAGTTAATTGATAACTCCATTGAAGCCGAAGCAAAGAACATCCATATCGTCATAGTTAAAAAACAATTTCAAGGAACAGAAAGGAAAACTTGGAAAGTTAGCGAAATTGCCATCTTAGATGATGGCCTCGGGATGCCTGTAACAGTTCTTGCCAACGCCCTCACATTCGGTTATGGAACCCATACAGACCTGACCGACAGCATTAATGACAACGATTATAAAAAAATGGGCAAATATGGCTTTGGTCTCCCTAATTCGTCTGTTTCACAGGCAAGAGACATTCATGTTTGGAGCTGGCAAGAAAACATCGATAATAATACCCCGTATGCCATTAGTCTAAATGTCGATGAGATTCTGCATGGTGACTCAGAAGGACCTGCCCCAGTACAGCAAAAGAATATTAAAAATAAACTCATTAGTATATTTAATGCTGTCGGAGCAAGCTTCGGATCTTCTGGAACCCTAGTCTATTGGAACAATACTGATCGTATTAAATGGACTAGGAGTGAAGCTCTTTTTAATCATCTGGAAGAAACGTTAGGAAGGATCTACAGAAAGTACATTGTCAATGATGATGTTCGAATCTTTGTGTCCGTCTTTCGTGATCCAGATTTCTCTAAACCGGAACAAAGTACCGGCGTCCGTAAAGTCAGACCCAATGATCCTATGTTCTTAATGGACAACTGCATATGTCGGGATTTTATAGATCCTGCTATCAAACAAATCGCTGTTCCAGTCCCAGAAGAAAATATAGACAAATATGATTTTGATGTCCCGTACAATGGCGTAGTTTCGAAAGTAAGAATTCGGTTTTCCAAAATTCTTCCTGAGATAAGGACTAGATATTCCGGAAACTCTTCCTTTGGTCAGTTGGCAAACAGAAATTGCGGTGTCTCAGTTTGCAGAGCAAAAAGAGAATTGCAGCTTAGCTCTTCATGGGTGGACAACGTCGATCCCCTCAATCGTTGGTGGGGTGCTGAGGTTGACTTTCCTCCGGCCCTTGATGATATTTTTGGAGTCACTAACAATAAACAGGCCGCAACAAAATTAGACGATTTTGCAAGAATCGACATCGATGACGTCGTAAAAGAGTACAACAATAGTTTGCCTGCGGATCCATTGAGAGAAAACGAACTTAAAACTAAAAATGAGATCTTTGAAGCCATGAAAAAAGACGGTGATACATCCTGGGTTCTTTTGAAAATAAACGACATCATAAAAACAAATATTAAGCAACTGTTCAAAGCCATCAAAAACGAAAAGTCTGCTTATGACAGAAATCAGGAAAAGAAAAAGGCCGGTTCATTCGGCTCGGGTTCCTCTTCAAGAATAGGAGCGGGTGTCGTTGATCGCACTGTTGGTGCGGAAGGTACGGCCCAACCGCTAAATGAGGAACAAAAAACTACGGTTTCCACTAATTACTTTAATGACTTGATTAAAAAGAATCCGGTATCAGCCAAGGACTCTGTGCCAACAATCGAAGAAATCAAGGAATGGCTTGAAAAAGGTTCCAAGGTTAGGTTTGATGAAGGCGAACTAGGGACCACAACACTTTTTACAATTCAAAAAGTCATCAATGATCGAGACGCGATCATTCTTAACAAAGAAAATCGTGCGATTGCAACCATTCTCAGTGCAATTGTTGATCCAGAAGCTGTTTCAGAAGAGAACTTACGACGCCAGCGCGAAGAATTAAGAATCGTTCTTGCCCTCTTGTTTTACTCTTGGGCCTACGTAGAAGAGGAAGATCTCACGGATGCAGATATCCGCCTCAGCAGAAAAATCCGCTCTCGCGTGGGAGAAAAGCTTGACGAGCTCATGGGAAGGGCGAGTGAAGAATTAAAGATGCAATGAAGGCTTCGAGGATGTCTTTTAGTTCCGCCTCGATTAATAGTTCGCTGACGCTCTTTAGCGAAAGCCTAAGGAAGAGCCTAGAAAAGGCTAACGAAGAGATAGTCCTTGTATCTCCTTTTGTTAAGAGCTGCTTCCTTAGAAAGTTTTTTGAAGGCTACGCCAAAGATGCACCACTCACTCTTGTGACAAGATTCAATCTCTTGGATTTTGCACGAGGAGTCTCTGATATTGAGGCTTGGGACGAAATATGGGCTCATGGCGGAAAAGTTTTGGGACTAAACCGATTACATGCAAAGTATTATCGCTTTGATAAAAATGTTTTTATTGGATCTGCAAATTTAACGGAAGGTGCTTTTTCAGATAGCGGTAATCTCGAAATTTTGAAAAAAGAAGACTTTACAACAGAGTTTCAAGTTTTTGAAAAAGAGCTTTTTTCGGAAGCCTTACCGCTAACAATTGAATTTAAAAGTTTTTTAGTTTCACAAATAAAAACAATTCAATCGTTAGATAAACAGGATTTTCCATTAGCCAATCTTGGGCATTTGTGCCCTCCAAAAAATAAAGGCTGGCTTCCAACCTTTTTTCCCTTCTCCTCCCCAGAAAAATTGGTCCCCTCTCTCTGGAGGGCCAACATAATGTCTCTTCCAAAGGACGCTTTTTCCAAAAACGATTTAGAAAAAATCAAGAATGATTTAGTTGCTTTGGGCATTGAGGACCCTGTCCTTGATCTTAACGCCTTCAGAGAGATCTTAAAGATACAGTTTTTGGCGACAGGTTTAACCCAAAAAATAGATCATCTTTTCTCATCTCTTCCAAGCAATAAGCCTTATCTAAGCTTTGGCAAGATTTATCATTCGAAGAGTTTTGACTTTGAAGATAAGGGACAAGTAAATTCTTTAATGGGCTGGCTCGAGCAACTTTTTCCTGAAAGGTATAAACCTGTGCTACCACAATCTTACTCAAGACTATTGTCTATAAACCCAGAGGCTATTTCTTTTAAGTAATCCCTTTAAAAGGGTCGTCTTGGTATAACGGTTGAGCAAAGGTTGGTAGCATGTAAATAATAATTTTGCCACTCCAAAGCCGGGATGAAGCCAACGATTCGCTCAGCCTAATCCTGCATTTTTCAGATTCACCAAAAAGAAAGCTTCTTTTATCTAGGTGTCCAATTGGCTTAAACTTTTTAGATCCTGTAAAAGAAGCATTAGAATCGGCCTGACTAACTTTTTTCACAATGGAGGAGGGCCGGCTAGTTAATAAGGGGCCGACTAAAAACTAAACATGAGCGAACTTCAAGATTATTTCAAACCATACACACGATCCGTTCAAACTCTCCTTGGAGAAGATGGCATCGCTTTTCTTATTCCACCCTATCAAAGGCCTTACGCCTGGAAAAAGGCAGGTTCTAAGAAAGACTATTCATCGTTGACAATGCTTCTCGGTGATGTAATTGAAGGCTATAACCTTTACTTAACAGAGGGGGATAATGTCAAGTTTCTCGGAACGTTCCTTACCGAGATTTGCAAAAACGAAGGTTTCTCTGACAATCAAAAAGAATCCGAAAAACCGGCAAAAGTTTACACCGTTATAGACGGACAACAAAGGTTGACCACGCTTCTCCTATTTATGCTTCAACTAGATGGCGAAATCGCGATGGTTCAAAAAGAATTTGAATCCGTCGCTAAGGCTTATATCCAGAAGTTAAAAGAGTCACTAGATATCTCATCAGATCCTAGTGAGAAAGTGGAGCTAGAGGAAAAGATTCAAAAGTTCAAAGCAGACTTAGCGGCAGAAGACGATTTCGTATATAACCATACGCAAGACATCAGAAAATGTTTTGTAGCGTATAAAGGACGATCGGGTAGAGAGATATTAGACAACTCTTATCTTCCTAAGATGATCCGTTCACTGGATGATGTTTGGGACAGAACTCATCCTAAATACACCTCCCCTATTGCTAGCTATATCTTTCACAAAAGCGCTCATAGCAGATCATATGAAAACTTATGTTCAAACGGAAATAAGGTTGAAAAGTTCGATTTAACTAAATGGTCAAAAACAGCTGATGAAGACCAACGGCCTTTCTACGACTCAATGGTGGAAGCTGTTAAACAAATTGATCGGGCAATTGGAATTTTCAAAGAGTCCATCGTAGAAGAAAATGAAAAAAATTTAGAAAAAGAGGAGGACTCTGTTTTCCGGGCGCCGCCAGTGGATTACATAAGAAGCCCTAAAGATGAGGATACCTACGATGTTCTTATCGCAAGAAGCAAATTCCCTGATTTTGGAGAAGGTATTCTCCAAACCGATGATGACAAAGTAAAAAAACAGTTCCTTCTCGTTTTTCAGCTATGCCTTCTAGCTGCCTATCTTTTAAACAAAGTTGGGATGACTCATGTAAATACAGAAAGGGATAACATGGCCTTTGATATTTTTGAGGCTTTGAATACAACTGGAACCCCCCTTACTGCGTTTGAAACTTTTAAGCCGCACGTCTATGAAAAGATAACTGATCTTGGTGCAAAGCGTAGCTTCAAGTACATGGAAGATATCACGAAATTTTTGGAAAATTATTCCACAGACGACCTTCTGCTAGATTTTGCATTCGCTGACTCTGGGTGCGAGCTTCCTAAAAGACTTAATCGTCAAAGACTTTATTTAAACGAATATGACAACCTCGACAATGATGATAAAGAAAAATTTGTTGAGAGCCTCTTTCACACTAAAGAATTCTTAAAGGCTTTCTGGTCAAATAAATTCAATATTGACAAATGCATGTATGACACATTGCAGCCGAAAGATTTAAATGCTCTCAAGGCGTGTTTTACATATTTCTGGATGTTGAACCACACAAGAGCGCACGGCCCTTTGATCCGCTTTTATTCGAGCTGGTATGTCCAACAGGAAACACAGAAGCCTGAACCTGGCAGTTTCTTTAAGGCAACTCAAGATTTCGTAGAGGCAACAAAGGCTTGCGCAGCTTTCACCACACTTTGGCGCTTAGGCTGTGGCGGCTCTACTTCCGGGGTTGACGACGAATACGCCAAGATAATGAGGGGAACGAAAGATGGAGATAGAGTCATCTGCCGTCCCTTTAGCCGCCGAGTTTATAGAGGAACGGGGTTGAATATTCTTCCTCCCGTCTCCGAGCTAAAAAAATACTTAAAAGACGCCCTTGAATCCAAAATACCTGGAGGAAAAGAAGCGTGGGTCAAGAAAGTAGCAAACCAAAATTTTTCTAAATCAACTTTTAAATTGATCCGCTTTTTCCTTTTGGCAGCATTTCAGGATGCAGTCATGGACCAAGTCGAAAAAGACATCCTTATTCGCGGCAAAGCGGGGACTGCAGAAACAATAACTCAGGAACTGCTCGATGAAATGACTCTTGAACATATCGCGCCTTCAACTAGAGACAACGGCTGGAAAGATAAAAAATACGATGACATCTATAACTCAACCGAAGATCTTTTAAATCATCTTGGAAACTACACACTGCTCCCTCAGCTGGAAAACTCGACTGCTTCTAACAGGGACTGGGAAATAAAGAAAACCCTGTATGAAATGATCGCATCTGACAATCCGATCAATAATCAAGTTGAAAACTGGAAAAGCGCATCTGGTGTGGAATTAAATGCTTCGGATATCGAGAAACTTTCTAGGTTCCAAAGACAACTAATCTGGCTCGGCCCGCTTTCGAAAACGGAAGAACCTTGGGGTTCTGATACTATTCGCAGACGGTCAGTCAGAATCGCAGAATTGGGCTATGACACTCTGATTGAATGGTTAAGTTAATTTCAAGTTAAAATTCAAAAGGCTCTCCACTCTAGATAATCAAGCAGTAGAGAGCTTTTTATTTACTGAATTTTGTCAAACCAAGGTGCCCCTACAAGACTCAAAGAAAAGCTTGAACTAAGCCTCAGCGACAAGAAACTTGCGGAAAAGAAAAGGGCAAAGATCAAAACGCCGGCCTGCTCAAATAGCTGAAAAACAATCGATGCAAAATTTAATCGACTGGTTCGACTGCATTGAATTGACGAGCCTGAAGAGTGAGGATGAAACCGTCACAGAAAGGTGCGGAGATACGAAACGTGACCGATTGTTCTTTACATTGCTGGGGAGACCAGACTTTGAGGAAAAACCCAGAATCAGCTAGAAATCTGACCTTTAGCAAACATTCAGGCTCCTTTAGGCCCGCATTTAGCCTCTCTAGCTTCCGTCTCTGAGAATGCAGTTCGTCTCGGCGTCTCCTATGCCGAGGACTCCGACACCATGGCGCAATCGTAGGCTTCCTAGCAGAGGCGAAATACGAATGGCTAGCCGCACAAAATCTTATTTAATGAAAGAGATGCTTGAAGTGGTTAGGCGGTTAGAAACACACAAGAAGCAAGAAGGTCGGTTTAATGGTGCAGCGACCATTTCCTCTATCAGAAATCAGGTATTCGGCCTCAGTGAAAATCAGTCGACTAAATGTAAAAGGCCACTAAAACTTATCACCGAGGTCGTTAACTCTCAAGGTCTCCAACTGGGCTTTAGCTCTTCTGCTTTTGTTGGTCTTTAATTTCCTTTTCCAGAGCATCAAATTCGTGTAGATAATCACGTAAGAGAGTCTCCTTTAAGAACTCTAATTTTTTCTGTCCGTCTTTGTTGGAATACCAAGAATTGGGCAGTTTTGCTGTTAAGTCTCCCAGCCGTTCTAAGCAGGACAATTGCTGATTAATCAATTCCTGGAATTCTCCAATTTCATAAAGAACTGCATCCTCCATTGAAGTTTCACTCGCCTCACCAATCGAAATATCCAGCCAATTAGGACCATATTTCTTAGAAACTTCCTTGTAAAGCCATGTAATAATGTTTTGAATTTGCTCACTACTTATTTGTTTGCTTGGCCAGTTCGGGAATGGCACGACTGCAACAAGAGTCTCATCAGCCCAATACGCATAGCAATTCGGATAGCTCTCGGATTCAAAATCCGGATTAAATGGTTCGTCAAAATTAAACATTAGGGCCGGATCCTTGCCTTCAACGTTCCACAACTTAAGGAAATAATCCAAATATTGTTTTCCAAAGCAAATGATCAATTTTGGCTTATGAAGTTTGCGTTCGGTCAAGTAGATCTTTGAACGATGTTTTATGACAAAGTCCTCATATTCTCCAAAGCTATTGAGTCCAGTCCAGTCGCGCAGCGGAATTGGGTTGCTTCCATCTTCCATTGTGCGAATTTTATATTCATTCCATTTTGCAGCAGCAACATCTCTATTCTCGAATGGAATGGGAAATGCATTCAGGACAAAAGCAAATCTGCCAGCGCCGCCTTGGGTTTTCCAGCTCTCCTCAGGACTTATGCATTTTTCCAGCTCGGAAAAAATCTTTATAGCCGCTGAACATAAATTGGTTCGATAAGCCCGAAAACTTTCGATAAATTCCTGAACCGAGGTGGTGTAGGGATCTTTTATAATTTGGGGCTGTAGCTCGCTTTCCAAAATGGGAGCTTCGGGGCCGCAAACACCGCTATGCTCTAATCCGCACAGCCAAACAGGGCTATTAACATTTCCAACCCCCGAACCAAAAAATGACTCGACTAATTTTGTGAAGTTTTCGCTCATTACATTCTCCAAGGAAATACTCTTTTTTCCAGCACTATAGACGTGCGCTGAAGTGGTTCGAACAAGACGCGGGTCTGAGCTCCGACACCGGTACTTACTCTAAGAAATTTTAAGCCGCTCTTTAAGTGACTGGAAAAGTTTCTGCAGCAGCGTGATGTGCTCGTATGTGACGAAACGCCGTTTAACTGCCTTCAGGATCAGGGACACGGGAATCTGTCTCCTTTTTATTTCTAGGAGACAATATCGCTCATGCGGTTAAATTAAAATACGAACCTTAAAACATCTACGGTCAAATCTATACGAAAGAAGTACGGAGTCAGCAGACTACTCAAGCCGCCTCCGAGAAGCATTACTAGTATGGACCATGATCTACTAATTTCTTTGTTGCTCCTTTAATTTCTTTTGAAGTTGTTCAATCAGTTTTAGGGAGACCCTTCTTGCAGGGGAAAATACATTGCAAGAGAGTGGGTGTGAATGGGTATCGCCACTCCCTAAAAAATACACCATGTAGCAGTCATCCGAGTAATCCAAGACATGCAAGTGCATTTTTTCATTAAAAGCCAAGACTTCATCGACGGTCCAAGGGACGGCAGCCACAATCCCTAAACGGCTTAATTCATCGCCTTCCACGCATTCAACAATGTCCCCGACTTTGAATTTTATATCGGCAACTTTCCTTCCGAGATAAGGAATGAGATCTCCGTTGAAATCATTCACGGCTACCTCTGTGTTGAAACCTCCGTCCCCATAGTAAGAGCGACAAGCCCTTAAAGATCCTTGCCAAAATTTCGGAAACTGGTCAAGAAAGAATTCTCGTAAGTAGAAGCCCATAATTTGTACTCTTCTCTCCTCAGCCACCATTTGATTTGTTTTAATAATCGCTCTCAAGCCATTTTCAGCTTCATTCAGATCGGAGAAATAACCGCACTGAATGTTGTTCAGACGGCGAGTCGGATACCTGCTGTGCGAGACGTAGGATACTGCGGTTAATTCAAAAAAATTCATTCGTTATGGTTACAGCTTTTAGTATTTAGGATTCAAGAAAATTAACGGACTAGCCCATGGATATCAGCGTTTCTCTACTTGAATAGGAGTTGTTTTATGACACAGCTGAATAATTTCATCTCAAGTTTTATTGTAGGAGAAAACAAAGAGCAGCTGCAAAACGCACTGAAATTTTAAAAGGCTTTGCTTGCCCCTCCCTCATCATATTGTAGTAAAACGAACGAGGAGTTGCTTTTAACGCATTGATTTAAAAGCTAGCAGAGAGCAGCGGACGCCAGAAACTATCACCAAGTAGTCGCTAGCTCATTAAAGATACTGCGAAAACAGTTGACTTTCTTATTTCTTTGGATTTGCCAAAGGAAAGTCGCTGACTAACGCTAATGGTTGATTCCATATTCTTCTTCGCCACAGTCTCTGTCAACCGAAGAGTTCGGTTTCGGATACTTTCAAGCCAACACCCGCCCATAAGCTGGACAAATTGAGCAAACATAGATATCGCTAACCTCTACATAACTATGCTCCGTTTGTTTATTTCGCAAAAATCAACTTTAATACATACCCGACATTTTGCATTGAGACTATGTCAATCGTTCAAATTTATTTTAGTCTGTAGCGCAATACCGTAGTATGTAATTTTCAATGTAACTAACAGTTATTTCCAAAAAGAAACCTGCATAATCTTTTCCGTAACTACACTCTCTGTTTAGATACCCGAAGACATTTTTACATCCGGCGTTATCTGCAGACCAGACCTCAGCAAACATAGAACGAGTGATCCCGTGTTTGTTCGTTAAAGAAATCAAACGGGGCCAACGATAACGGCAACCTCTGCGGCTATAGAGAATTAAGCGATTGTTGTAGTCCTGAAATTTGATTGTTTGAGACAAAGACTTATTCGTCAATTGAGCCTCATGGGAGGGGGTTCCAACTGACCTTGGTGCCGTCAAAACAGGCCATTATTACGGAGAGATAAACTTTACCGGCAATAGAAAATCAGTAACATCGATAAGCCGATTTTGATTTGGGCGCTCGGTCTTAATAAGATTATCACAAGCTCTGTTTATTTCTCTCCGGAAGGAGCTGCAATGAATCTCTTGCAGCCAGGCGCCACGATTTTTCCTGTATTTTCTATCCTTCTTGCGGCCTTCTCGTCTAATTTCCTGTTGTCTTAAACTCTGATAGATCCAAGAGAGTACCCGTAACAGAAATTGTTATCTTAAATTTGTTCTATTTTTGTTGTCTCTTCGGAGCAATTCCCCTTTAAACGAATTCGGCGATGATAGTAGTAAGAGCTCCTTGGAAAATCTGCTAACGTTAATAAATCTTTTGACGAGCATTTTTGCTTAGGACACCTCTTTTCCCCATTAGGTAGTCACTCAATGCTGTCACATAACAAATTTAGAGACTATTTTTGACAGACACGACTTATTCCGTTTGATGAAGTAAGGCTCCGATAACACATGACTCCTAATAAATATCAGGACAGTCAATAAAGAAACTTCTAGCACCTCTCAATTTCTTTTAAATCAGAATTCCTGCTAATTAGCGTCATTTTTTATCGCGATTCAAAATACCATACTTCTAGCGAAAATAGAACTATGTTTTTTGAGAGGTCAAAATGAAAGTTTCCAATGGATATCAGTTGTACCCTGACGGTGAGATCTTCGCAAAAGTACCCAAATGGGAATACGGTTTTAACCGTTTTCGTTTTCTTGCCTCTTATTGCGCTACTGCAGTGCTCAAGTTTGACGAAGCTACCTATGGTGAATTAGCAAAGAATCTAGTTATAGAGATTGGATGCAAGATAAATGCAATGCGCTATGGCTTCTACGATCTAAGTTACCCCGGAGGATACGGAATCTTCGTCTTTGATTGGCGGCTCAAAAACGGCTACAGTCTCTCGTTGCGCGGAGATGAAAAAGGAGATTTCACGGTCATCGTTTCTCCGAAGAAGGGAGGTACTTTTAAAGAAACTGTGCTTTCGTTGGGCGCACTCTGCGACATGGAGTCCGTTGTGTATGCGGATGCAGCTTCGCCTTATGTCCGCTTAATTTCAGAATTCGAGCGCGCCGATCTGCGCGGAGAAATCCTAAGAACTGTCATTCCTGAAGCCGACTTGAATGCGGGATCCTTCTCAGAAGGAAAAATGCTAGCAAAATTGTTGAATTTGCAGGACATCACAAAAGTGGAGGTAATTCGCCTAGTGACGAAAAACCGTTTCTTAGAAAACTACCAATCGCTCAGGTCAGTTCCGATCTTCATGAGGGATGCTATCGAAAAAGCTATCGCACTCCCCGGAGGAAGGACACGCACTTTGAGGACAGTTTCGGAACAAGGAGTTCGTCGCTGCGAAAAACTATGCGTATAGCCTAAAAGCCGTTCCCCATGAGATTTAAGACGTTGAGGTTAATTGATAGAGTCCAACGATTTTATCCCTAGGGACAGCGTTGATTCAAGCCCGTGAAAAGTGAAAAGCTCTTTGAGCCTGGAAAGTTGAGTCCCGAACTCCCGGAATTTAGCTCGGGATTTCATTATTCAGAGAAATTTTTTTGTAAATTTAAGGAGTTAATTTTGACTCCAATAGTAATCCCGCTATTACAAATAGTCTCGTGTTGTATCAGCATGAGACAGGAGATAAACCTAAACTCTACTGACAGGAGCACCCAAAAGAGGACCGTTTGCTGACAGAGCGATTAAGAATAAAAATTCCTTCTTCGATATTTGTTATCTGAAGCGGGAATTTAGGACACACATGAGCCGAATCTGTTGCAAACTTCGCTCTAACTTAGATCTGGGAATTCAACGAGAAATCTGTAAAAAGATTATCAAAACAAAGGTTGAGTTATTGAGTAATCGTTGATAAGCCAGGAAGTTCTAGAACCTTAATGCATGGAAATTTGCGTGTTTTCTAGGCGCGTTCCGACTATCGCGGTATTTGTAGATCCCAGCCTTGGCTATCGTCCCCTGCTCGCAAAGGAATGAAACTGGTTCCAAAGCAACCCTCCAACCAATACACGCTGAGAAACTTAAGGAGCTCCATTTGGCTATAAGAAGCACAACTACTAAACCTCCCTGCTATCGGCTTCATAGGCTGATAAGCTACCGACAAAACCCTTGGTCTCTACTTGTACACAGCGATTGGTGTATCACTTTTGAGTTTCATGGTGGAGACGTTCACATCACAAATTGTGAAGATTATCACTAATGTCTAAAATGTTCGACCCTCCGCATCCCGGACAAATTGTAGGTTCGTCTTTAAAGGCTCTAGGATTAAGTGGCCGCCAGTTTGCAGCTAACTTAGGAGTTTGTCCGGCAACGGGCACGCGAGCCATTAAGAGAGAAATTGCCATATCTCTGGAAATGGCCGTAAAACTCAGCGTTGCGATCCCCGGACTTGATACTGCCATGTGGCTTCGAATGCAAGCAACATATGATGCATAGAAAGCTAAACATCGTATTGACGTAAGTCATATCCAGCGTTACTCCATCACAGATTCGGTAGGATCAAATCCAGCACGTCAGTCTTCATTTGCAAAAAAACAAAGAGCTGGTCCATTAGATGGCAGGTTCCTTGGCGGAGCTGTTAGGATAGAGATGCAAAGACAGTCAGAATTCCTTTCGCGAAAGCCTTGACAACGATACCCCTAGATTTTTTGAAACAGGCGTGTGCTCAACCAACTTCCATAGGAAAAACGGAAATAAGGAGGGGCGCCGAATCAACCCTAGAAACAGAATCTTCAGCGCCCTAAAAGAAAAGCCTTCTTCGGCTAGCGGACTTTGATCTTAGCGATCAGTTTGTCAGCGATTTCGGAGACAGGAACGTTTTCGTTCTGAAGATCTCCGCGGTGAGCGTATTCAACTTTACCGTTCTTCAGGCCGCGGTCACCGATCGTGACGCGATGCGGAACACCGATCAGTTCCCAGTCAGCAAACATTACGCCGGGACGCAGCCCTCTGTCGTCGAGGATGACGTCAATGCCGGCTTCGCGCAAACGACCGTAAAGTTCGTTAGAAGCCTTCTGAACTTCTTCGCTCTTGTCATATCCGACGGGGCAGATCACTACGGTGAACGGAGCAATGCTGTCCGGCCAAATAATGCCTTTATCGTCGTGGCCCTGTTCGATAGCTGCGCCCAGCAGACGAGAAATGCCGATACCGTAGCAACCCATCTGAAGCAGCTGGGGCTTGCCGTTTTCGTCCAGGTAAGTGGCATTCATAGGAGCGGAATACTTATCACCGAGGAAGAACACATGGCCAACTTCGATACCGCGCTGCATCTTGAGGGTGCCCTTGCCGTCCGGAGAAACATCGCCTTCAACGACGTTGCGGATATCAGCAACAACATCCGGTTCTCTGAGGTCGCGGCCCCAGTTCACACCACGGATGTGATAGCCCTCTTCGTTAGCACCGACAATGAAATCGCTCATGTTGGCTACGGTTGTATCCGCGACAATGGTGACATCCTTAGGAATGCCGACAGGTCCGAGATAGCCGGGTTTAGAACCGAAGGTATCTTCAATTTCCTTATCGGTTGCAAAGCGGAATCCGCCCTTGAGCGCTTCGAGCTTTTCAGCTTTGACTTCGTTAAGCGTATGGTCGCCTCTGAGAAGCAGAAGGACGATTTTTGCGGGCAACGGATTACCCTTTTCGTCTTGCTGATCAACAGCCAAAACGATCGATTTAACGCTGGCTGTCAGTGGCTTATTCAAGAGTTCGACGACCAGCTCGCACTTGTCGCGGCCCGGAGTCGGAACTTTTTCCATGGTTTCTGTGGCTTCGGCGCGTTTTTCGATCAGGCAGGGAGCTTCAGCCAATTCGATATTGGCGGCGTATTCGCTGTCCGGGCAGAAAACGATCAAGTCTTCGCCGGTATCAGCGATCACCTGGAATTCCTGAGAACGAGATCCGCCGATGGAGCCGGAGTCGGCGCGCACGGCACGGTAAACCAACCCCAAGCGATCAAAGATGCGGCAGTAAGCCTCGAACATCTTGTCGTAGCTCTTGCCGGCATCTTCAGCAGTACGGTCAAAGGAGTAAGCGTCTTTCATGACAAAGTCGCGGCCGCGCATCACGCCGAAACGGGGACGACGTTCGTCACGGAACTTTGTCTGAATCTGGTAGAAGTTCACCGGGAGTTGACGCCAGGACTTGATTTCCTGACGAGCAATATCGGTCACGACTTCTTCACTGGTAGGCTGAAGAACAAAGTCTCTGTCGTGTCTATCTTTAAAGCGAAGCAGTTCAGCGCCGTATTTCTGCCAGCGGCCGGTTTCCTGCCAAAGCTCAGCAGGCTGAACGATCGGCATCAGAAGTTCGATGGCGCCGGCACGGTCCATTTCTTCTCGAACAATACGTTCAATCTTCTTCAAAGAACGAAGGCCCATCGGCATGTAGTTATAGACGCCGGCTGCAAGCTTACGGATCATGCCTGCGCGAAGCATCAGCTTCTGGCTAACGATTTCTGCATCTGCAGGAGCTTCTTTCTGTGTTGAAATAAAAAATTGTTTTGCTCTCATTACGAATTCTCAAAAACGAGCCGGCAGGCCGGCAGTCTACGATTAGGTTCGGATCTTATGACTTCTTTTCCTGCCTCTATATAATGGGCAGACACAAATAGGTTATTTTAAAGTTTTTATGCTTGATCAACATGGATACCGACCAAACGTCGGGATTATTTTGACCAATCCTCTCAAACAAGTTTTTTGGGGGAAACGTTTGGGTCAGCATTCCTGGCAATTTCCTCAGGGCGGTATTAACCGCGGGGAATCGCCACGCGAAGCCATGTTCAGAGAGCTTTGGGAGGAACTTGGCCTCTTTGAAGATCAAGTTCGTATCATCAGCCGCACCGAAGACTGGCTGCGCTATGACGTTCCCGACCGCTGGATTCGCCGCGACCTTCGCGGTATCTACAAAGGTCAAAAGCAGATTTGGTTTCTCTTGGAGTTTCTCGGTAAAAACAAAGATATCAACTTGAAAGCCACCAGCCATCCGGAATTTGAGGCCTGGAAGTGGAATGACTATTGGGTTCCGCTGAGTCAAGTAATCGACTTCAAACGCGGTGTTTATAAAGAAGCGTTGAAAGAGTTAGCTCCTGCTCTCTTTACCGACAAGAAACACCTTGTTCCGCCTGCAGGATGGGAAAAAGCGGAAGGTCCGGGACACTTCCGCCTTTACAAATAGTCGTCTTTAAGAGATTACTTATTCATCACAACCATGTTGTCCTGATGAATTAATTCTCTCTGTTCTAAGTAACCCAATTCTTCAACAACTTCATCGCTGTGCAGTCCCATGATTCGGCGGGACTCATCAGAACCGTAGTTAATCATGCCGCGGCAGATTTCTTTATCGTTTTGATCCACGACCTGAATGATTTCGCCGCGAAGGAAGTCTCCAATCACAGCTTTAACTCCGACCGGGAGCAGACTCTTGCCTTTACGAATAGCTTCAACGGCTCCCTCGTCGATGACGAGTTTGCCCTTCAGCTGCAAATGGTCGGCCATCCACTGGCTGCGTGCTGACATCGGTTTGCGATCGGTCTTCAGAAGCGTTCCGATGGATTCGCCTTGGGCTAAACGAACCAAAACATCAGGAATACGTCCGCTGGCAATAACGGTCGAGGCTCCGCTGCGGGCAGCACGTTTAGCAGCAAGCACTTTTGTCTGCATGCCGCCCTTACCGATAGAAGAACCGGCGCCCCCAGCCATGGCTTCATAGATCGGATCTCCGGCTTCGCCGACTTCTACTAATTTTGCCTCAGGATTTGAGCGCGGATCAGCAGTGAAGAGGCCGATCTGATCGGTCAAGATCACTAAGACGTCGGCATCAATCAGGTTGGTTACCAGCGCGCCCAATGTATCGTTGTCGCCGACTTTAATTTCGTTGGTTACGACCGTATCATTCTCGTTAATGATCGGAACAACTTTGAGATCCAAGAGCGTAGTCAGCGTCTGGCGCGCATTTAAGTAACGTTCTCGGTCTGCAAGGTCGGCATGCGTCAACAAGATTTGAGCCGTGCGAATGTCGTAGCGCTCGAAGCTTTTTTCGTAGGCTTCGACAATACCCATTTGTCCGACGGCAGCCGCAGCCTGAAGTTCATGCATTTTTTTCGGTCGTTTATTCCAGCCGAGACGAGCCATTCCTTCGGCAACGGCACCGGAGCTCACCCAAACAACCTGTTTACCCATTTCCTGAAGCTTAGCGATCTGAGCCGTCCAACGCGCAATCGCCTCCGTATCTACTCCGTGTCCCTCATTGGTCACTAGAGAAGAGCCGACTTTTACGACAATTCTTTTTGCATCGTTCCAAATTCTGAGGTTTTCTTCCATCTCATTTCTTCCGGTCTTGTTGACGGCAAACGTCTTCTCAGCAAGACAAACTCCGTGGTCTTTTTTGAAGTGAAGCGGGTCGCCGAAAATGTAGCTTTTCAGTATATCCAAAATCGCTTTGAGCGAATGACTTCCATCTGGACAACGCAAACCAAAAAGAAAAACCGTCGGAAGTTTTATCTTTTGGCGGTTTCTCTTTTTGCGATTAACTTACTTTTGTTCGCTTTCTTCAGGCTCTACGCCTTCTGGCGGAAAGACTTCTTCGTCTTCATCAAAGCGAACATCCGGTTCGCTTTCTTTGATCAGCTGTCTGCGCTGTTCGTGAATATCTTCAGCAATCGCCTTGACCAAAGCTTCAGTGCCTTCACGTGTTACGGCAGAAATCGCAAACATCGGAACATCGGTGCCAAAGGCATCACGATACTTGTTCACAACAGCGGCTCTGTCTTCTTCAGGAACCAGGTCCATCTTGTTGAGGACAACCCAGCGCGGTTTTTCTGCCAATGCCGGATCGAACTTTCTCAGTTCTTCAACGATGGCGCGAGCAGCTGAGATAGGATCTTCCTCGGTATCGAGCGGAGCCACATCAATAACGTGCAGCAGCAAGCTTGTTCTGGAAAGATGACGCAAGAACTGGTGTCCTAAACCGGCGCCCTCGGATGCACCCTCAATCAAACCCGGAATATCTGCAATCACAAAGCTGGATTCAGGACCCGCACGGACAACACCAAGGTGCGGATGCAGCGTTGTGAAGGGATAATCAGCGATTCTGGGTTTGGCATTAGAAACCGCAGAAATCAGTGTGGACTTACCCGCATTCGGAAGACCCAACAGACCGACATCAGCCAAAACTCTCAGCTCAAGCTTGAGTGTTCTTTCCTGACCAGGTTCTCCCGGTGTGCATTGACGAGGAGCACGGTTGGTAGAAGTCTTGAAATGCAGGTTGCCAAGACCGCCCTTACCGCCTTTGGCAAGAAGGGCCTTCTCACCGTTTTTGTCCAAGTCGGCAATCGTCTCACCGGTATCCAAGTCGGTAATCACCGTTCCGACCGGAACACGAAGTTCAATATCGGGTGCGCCTCTGCCGTAGCAGTCACTGCCGCGGCCGTTTTCACCGTTTTTTGCTTGGAATTTTCGTGTATAACGGTAGTCGATCAGAGTATTCAGATTTCTGTCTGCTACGGCATAAATAGAGCCGCCGCGGCCGCCGTCTCCTCCGTCCGGACCGCCTTTAGGAATAAATTTTTCGCGTCGGAAGGAGGCAACGCCGTTTCCGCCCTTACCCGCAAAAACTTCAATTTTCGCTTCATCTACAAATTTCATTTTTTATTTCCTGTCCGCAAGGACTTATTAGGTATGGAGTTGATGATAGCCGTAGAAAAAAATCAGCGCCCCGTTCCCTGCTAGGAATGGGGCGCTTCTTTGTTTGATTCGCGGTCTAATTAAGCAACCGGAACAACGTTAACGTAGTGACGGTTCAGACGTCCGTGAACAACGAACTCGACCTTACCGGCAACTTTAGCAAACAAAGTGTGGTCACGGCCCATACCGACGTTTTCACCGGCATGGAATGTAGTACCGCGCTGACGAACAATGATAGCGCCCGGCTGAATCATTTCAGAGCCGAAAACTTTAACGCCAAGACGTTGTGCGTTGGAATCGCGGCCGTTACGTGTAGATCCGCCGCCTTTCTTATGTGCCATTTCAAATACCTCTTATTTAAAAATCCAATTAGGCCGAAATCTCATCAATCTTGAGTTCGGTGTAGTTCTGACGGTGACCAGCACTCTTCATGGAGTGTTTACGACGACGGAACTTGAAAATACGAACTTTTTCATGACGTCCTTCAGACAGGACTGTGGCAGTAACAAAAGCGCCGGGAATCGTCGGATTACCAAGCTTAAGGCCTTCGTCGTTCTTAACAGCGAGGACTTCCACGAGTTTGATCTGGGAGCCAACGTCACCCGGGAGGGTTTCGACCTTAACCTTGTCGCCAACAGCAACAGTGTACTGTTTGCCGCCGGTTTTAATAATTGCGTACATGTATATACCTTTAACACTTCAATGCAGTCTGCGTCCTGCTGAAGCCTTTTTGTTTGCTCAAATAACTTAACGCGCAGAGTGCGGGATTATGCTCGAAAAATTTCGTATAGTCAAACGATTAAAGATGTTTTTTTATTTTTCTCAAAGCCAAACGTAGTTTTGCTTTGAATTCTCAAAAAATCTCGTTTTTGTGTCTCTTAGTATCAGCTATCACAGAAAAATAGTTAATATTTGACTTTGTTTTATTTAGCGCCCATAGGAATTTTCAATGAGTCAAGTAGCAGTCGCCGTTCAGAGAATCATCGCCCCGATTTCGGAAGATTTACTCGCCGTGGATCGGGAAGTTATTGATGATCTTCAGAGTGACATTCCGCTGATTAAAAAGATAAGCGACTACATCGTTACAGCCGGCGGCAAACGAATGCGTCCGATCGTCTTAATGCTCATTGCCCGCGCTCTGGGCTACCAGGGAAAAGAACATATCTTCCTTGCCACGATGATTGAGTATGTGCATACGGCCAGCCTTCTGCACGACGATGTCGTTGACGAGAGCGACTTAAGACGCGGCAAGCCGACTGCCGGGTTTAAATGGGGAAATGCAGCAGCGATCTTAACCGGCGACTTTATGTATTCTCGTGCCTTCCAATTAATGGTCCGCACTCAGAACTTACGTATTTGCGAAATTGTTGCCGGCGCCGTGAACCGAGTTTCCGAAGGCGAAGTCATTCAGCTCCTCAACATTCATGACACCACATTAGACGAAGCACGCTATTTTGACGTCATTGAAAGAAAGACCGGTGTTCTTTTTGAAGCTGCAGCCCGCATGGCCTCCGTCGTTGCCGGCGCGTCTAAAGAAGTAGAAGACAAAATGGCCGAATACGCCCTTTGTCTTGGCCGCGCCTTCCAAATTATTGATGACGTGCTCGACTACACAGGCACTAAAGACAATATCGGCAAGAATTTGGGCACCGATCTTCGCGAAGGAAAAATGACGATGCCTCTTATCTACGCTTTGAGACATTGTTCCGAAGAAGATGCAAAGATCATCCGTACTGCCGTCAGCAGCAATGATCCGGACTTGGAAAGCGTAACCCGCGTCATTCTTGCTTCCGGAGCCATAGATGCGTGCATTGAAGCCGCCAAAAAAGAAGTTTCTCGAGGAATTGATGCATTAAATTGTTTACCGACTAGCGCATTTAAAAATTCTCTGATAGAATTGCTTTCCTTGACAGTTGAGAGAGATCGATAGGTCGCTTGAAACGCAAGAATCGGAGTGTAGCTCAGCCTGGTAGAGCACTGCGTTCGGGACGCAGGGGTCGGAGGTTCGAATCCTCTCACTCCGACCAGAATTCCACCCGCGTGTTCAGACGAACACCCGGGTTTTATTTTTTCCCGTAATTCAAATAAATAATCAGAGGAAACAGGATCAGACCAGAAGCCACAATCACTGCCTGATATCCGAACCAGCCCGAAAGTGTTCCCGCCGCAAACGGCCCTAACGCCATGCCGGCGTGCCCTGTAAGAAAATTAAATCCAAAGACTTCGCCCTTTTTATCCGGCGGACATTCTGTCGAGATGATTGAGTTAACCAATGGAATCAGCCCGGCAATGGCAAATCCTGCGATGAATCTCCAAACACCGAACTCAAATGGGGTACGCCCTAAGACTTGAGCAGAGATTAAAAGGCCTGCAAAGAACAAAGAGCAGGAAAGCACTTTCAAAAATCCGAACTTCTGCCCTGCTGCTCCGAGAATCGGAGATGCGATCATGATCGAAATCGCGCAAACGGAAAATATCGTCCCCGAAAGCATCATGATGTTATCCATGCTTCCTTGAAGCTGGGCAATATAGAGCGGCAAGATTGGCTGAGCTGAGAACAAAGACGCGTGAATCACCGCGCATGCCATAAGCATTTTGAAGATCGCCGGCTGGCGAAGGACACTCCAATCAAACCAGTTCCTAGAAGTGACTTTAACCTTTCTCGGTTTTTCTTTAATACAAAAGCCAATTAGCAGAGAAATAAGGCCTAAGGCAATAGCTGCAACGAAGAAAGACTCGCGCATACCAAAGTAATCCGCCAAAACGCCGCCTACAAATGGTCCAATGACAGCGCCGACTGTCATTCCTCCCTGCATCAATCCCATAGAGAGACCTGTTTTTCGGGCAGGAATTGAGGCTGCCAATAAAGCTAACAAAGCCGGATAAAGGCCGGCGCACAAGCCTTGGAAAAACCGCGCGGCAAACAACTGCATCGGAGTTTGAACAATGCCGCAAAGTGCATAGCTGATCGTCAGACCGATCGAAGCTCTTAATGCCATGAGTTTGCGGCTTTTGCGGTCTGCCAATACACCCCAAACGGGTCCGAGCAGCCCGCTTACAAAGAAAGTCACAGCAAAGACTGCGCCTGACCACATATCGACTTCCGAAGCCTTGGCTCCGAGTTCAGAGGATAGATACACCGGCAAAAACGGCGTAATCATCGTGAACGACATATCCATCAGAAACGCGCTGGCGACTAAGATCGTAAGCGTAACAACCCACGGCACGAGAACCCCTCCTTCTTTTGGCATCTTTAAAGATTATGCGCTCGAAATGGGCGATTTTTAAATTTTTCCGAGAATCGAAAAATTCCTCCGTTATAAATCGGAGAAATAAATATGTAATGGCAGAATAATTGAAATCTCTTTGGGTTCTATGCTGATGAAACTTGTTGCTAAATTTGCTGCATCCTTAGCCGTTCTTGGCCTTTCTTTTAATGTTCTTGCGGCAGAACTGAACGTTTACGCCTCCATGCCTGAGAAATACGCCTCTCAGGTGCTTGAACAGTTCACTAAGGACACGGGAATCAAAGTCAACTTCTTAAGACTTTCTTCCGGTGAAGTTCTGTCTCGCCTTCAGGCAGAAAAGAGTAATCCGCAAGTCGATGTTCTTTTGGGAGGTCCGGCGGATTATCTGGAAGTTGCCAAGAACGAGGGACTGACAGCACCCTATAAACCTAAAGGCTCTGATTTCATTCCGGCTGAATTTAAAGATCCTCAAAATTATTGGACGGGGATCGGCATCATGCCGCTTGCCTTTATTACGAATAACAACTTTCTTAATAAGAACAACCTCAAGGCACCGACTTCCTGGCAGGATTTTCTGAAGTCTGAATACAAAGAAGGTCTTATTCTGGCTGATGCTCGAACCTCCGGAACTGCAACCGAACGCCTGTTCTCTTTAGAAAGAGTATTCGGACGCCAAGGCAGTATCGACTTCCAGAAAAAGCTTCACAAGAACGTTCAGATGTACACCAAAAGCGGCGCATGGCCGGCTTTGCGTGTCGGTGACGGACTTGCAGCCGCTGCAATGGTCTATTTGCCTGACGCCCTGGACATTGTGCAGCTCGGTTATCCGGTCACAATTTCTTATCCGAAAGAAGGCGTTACCTTCGGCATCGAAGTTGTCTCTCTTGTAAAAGGTGCTAAGCATCCTAAAGAGGCAGAAGAATTTTTGGACTGGGCGACTTCACCTAAGCTTGCCGAATTTCTTATCAAAAATAAGATTAGGTATGTTCCGACACGTACGGACGGCAAAGTTGACGATCCCGTGCTGGATTTAAAGAATATCCATATGCTCAGCGTCCCGTTATCTGAAAAAGGTCGCCTGCGCGAACAGCTAACGAAAGACTGGATTGATCAGGTCTTACAAACCAAATAAGAGGCTTTTTAATTTGGAACGTCGGCGGCTTCCTTCCCTATAGGAGTAAAAGAAGCCATCTTCAATTTAACGAATTCCGCGAAATTCCCCGTGCGTAAACGCGGGGACGGAGAGCGGACGGCCGAATGTTAATTCGGCCGTTGATTTTTGATATATCTCTCAATGAT
>ERZ791903.718-NODE-718-length-40679-cov-7.251575_pt1 | contig 40679 bp, 54 predicted proteins | sample MGYA00510148_ERZ791903 | MGnify/ENA primary metagenome ERZ791903 (study PRJEB30046, sample SAMN00792080) | human gut metagenome | study: EMG produced TPA metagenomics assembly of the A metagenome-wide association study of gut microbiota in type 2...
TACACCATCAAAGCGTACCCTCAAAAAGGTAGCCCCTCAAAAACTTTGATTACCCAAAAAATCTTCAATCTGCGTCTGTGTTTTTAAATCAATGCTCCCGTCTGTTTCCTTTTCTTCCGGTTCATAAGAAGATTTTCCCGGCAGCGCATATGCTGTCGGGTTTTTTACAACCAACATCTTTCCTTTTTCATCCCTGTGAACCGTTACCTGATACACATTACTCTGCTCCGCGGTCTGCTCACCTTCCGATATCCGCTGCTTTACACAATACGTTACTTCGTACTCTGTATCCGTAAGATCCTTCACAGACCAAATATCTACGGATTCAACTTCTGCCACAGTCGGACAATCTGTCGTTATCATCCCATGATCCATAAGCTGAAGCGTTTCCGGAAGATATTTCTCCAGTGCTTTTTCTCTCTTGTTTATCTCCCGGTCTGTATTTTCCCAGGCATGATATACACCTGCAAAATCCTTTACATAACTCTCCAGGGCATTTGTATCTTTCAGTTTTTCCTCGATCACAGTCTCTTTTTCAACCGTGACCGTATCAACCGATGTGAAATTATTATAAATTCCTAAGATAATGCTGATCACTAACAAAACCCAGAATAACCGGATCCAGTTCCTGTTTGGAGATACCTTTAAAACCGGCATCTCTTCTGCCTGGTCACTTCCTTTATATTCCCCCCTTATCTTTTCTTTTGGTTTTAATTTCCAGATATGTACTTTCATCTTTTCCGGCAGTTTTGTATATATCTTTTTCAAAAACAACCATATCTTGTTTTTTATTTTTTTGATCATTACTTTTACCTGTATTTTCTTTTCCTGTCCCGTTTTGTTTTCTTTCTCCATTTCTTTTCCCTTTCTGCTATTGCGACATCGCATTTATGTTGACGGCATGCTGACCCTTCCAATACATACAAAGTGCTCTTTCCAGAAGCTTGTATTTAAGTCCGCAAAGTCGATCGGGTTACCGGCATGAAACATCCTTCCATTTCCGGCATAGATCCCAACGTGTGTGATGTAATTGTCTGTCTTATATGTTTTCGTGAAAAAGACCAGATCTCCCGGCTGCGCTTCCTCCAGCTCCAGATGCTGCACGGCTTCATACTGTTCCTGCGCTGTCCTCGGCAGTGACACTCCCGCCTGCCCAAAACACCATTGCGTTAACCCGGAGCAGTCAAAGGATGTCTGCGGACTTGAACCACCCCAGACATATTTCCATCCCTGATACTTATAAGCCTCCGCAAGAACCGCATTCGCCGTATCTGCCGGTAACGGCTCTGACTCCAGATATTGTTTTACAAGATATACATAAAACATGTTTCCGTAGTCATACCTCCATCCGCCATTCTGTGCGATTGCAACCGGATTATCATACTTTACTTTTCTGCCGCCGCATTTGCTGCTGGCAAAATCACATGATAGCTGGAATGCATGAGCCTTTCCTCTGACTGATACATAATCAATATATCCGGCTCCATAATTGTATGCCTGGATCACAGTATCAAGATCACAACCTAACGTGTCTGCTTTCTGCAGCAACATGGCAAAATACGCAACTGCAGCTTTGATGGATTCCGAAGGAGTTTTCTCTTCCTCTGTCAGTCCACTGTTTCCAAGTGACTGCATCGGATCATTTCCTTCCCCTTCAGTCTCCACCATCATGATGGCAAGCAGATACTTTTCATACTCATGTATGTTGTATTCCGCCGCCGTATCTCCAACAAACGCTGCATATTCCCTTACTTTGTCAGATAACCCAAGACCGGACGCATGTTTCGGGTCTCCACCGTCACTATCGCCCGTGGTTCCAATCAGCAGCACACCACAAATCGAAAACAGTAAAACAGGAAATAAAATACATAAAGTACATATGATCCGTTTTACACGTTTCATCTCTCTTTACTTCCTCCCGTTCCTCCGATCAGCATTTTCTGTCTCCATTTTTCTTTCAGTACTTCCTGTTCTTCTCCGCTCTGTCAACACATCATTTCTTAAATCTTTTGCATTTCCGCCGGATCTTATGACAGTTCTACCAGGCACAGACCCTGTCCCTGTTCCTGTTTCTCTTACGCTTTGTCCACCGTTTCTCTCCTGCAGTCTAAGATCTTCATTTTTCTGCTGATGCAGGCCTTCCATGAATTTTTCCTGATCCGCACTGTTTAACATCGTTCCATAAGTTCCAAGTTCTTTTCTTACATCCCTGTTTGAATACGGAAGACGGGTTACACTCTGTTTATAACGGATATCCTCTAACGGCGTTCCTATGCGCTCTGCCTTCTGGTCATTTTTCCTGATCCGTTCTTCACTTCCTGCCATGTTCTGTAATTTTTCATCTGATGCTTTCCGCACCTGCCCTCTGCTGTCAATAAAACTTCTTCCTGCTTTTGCGCCGCGGTTCAAGCCATCCACACCACGGTATTTATCCAGTTCTTTTCCATTTACCGGAATCCGTTGGTGGAAGTCAATTCCATCATAACGTTTTAGCGCAGTTTCACTTCTTCGTTTTGCAAGATACATCTCACGGCGTTTCCTTCCTGCATCTGCCTGAATCCGGTTTCGTTCCTGCAGACGTCCCATTTCTCTTCTGTTCCGTTCTCCGGCTATGCCCTCTTTAAAGTCTTTTACATTCTGCTCCATTGCTTTCCGGTGCAGTCCTGCCTGATATTTTATTTCAGTCGGTGTATTCTTTACATTTTCCTTTACCAGATCCATACGATCCTTCAGGCGTTTTCCAGAATCCATAACCATACCGACACGTTTTCCGGCTTTTGTACCTGCCGACGGCATTTTATCAGCCTGGTAGATCGTAGTCCATTCACTTTCCGATCTTCTTCCGTCGTTTTTAGACGCATTTTCATTATTTCCAAATGGATTCCTTATAGGTTCGTTTGCAGATTCTCCCACAGGTTTTCTTACAGGCTTGCTGCCACTATTATTTGTATGTGATGATGCCCTCTGTGTACCGCTTTCACCTGAAGGTGCTGCTGTATCTTTAGAACCATCTCCGGTATTTCCACCTGTTCCACCGCCAGCTCCACTGCCAGCGCCTGTACTTCTGCTTACTGCAGCACGTCTGCCGCCAGAATAATACCTTCGTCCAAACAATTTTCTCATAACCATATATCTTCCCATGCTCTTTAAGAAACGACCACGCTTATTGCTGCCGCCATCTCCCAGCGCAACCATGGATAAAATTTCATCCATCTTTAAATACGTTCCAACAAAAACAACGATCTGTAAAAATGCAGCCATTAAAAACGGATAATCTCCTGACATGGAACAAATCATTGCAGATAAGGAAAATGCAATCGTAATAAGAAGCGTTAATCCTGCACGCATTAAAATCGTATTAAACAGTTTTAACACTGCCTTTTTTAACAGCCCGTTATAAGTCGGCAGCATGGATAAAATAAAATTCAGCGGCAGATATAATGCAAATATGATAAACATAAGCTGCGTAAATACAACCATTCCGCACATTATGATCACAAAAATGCTGATGATCAGATTCAGGAAAAATACCAAAAGGACCGTCCCAAATCTGCCTATTACACTCGTCACAGTCATATTTACATTTTTATAAGTTTCAATATCTGTCTTTACTGCAGTCTGACGGTCTTCTCCGAAATTCGTTACAGGACTGACAGATAAAATTGATTTAATACGATCTCCATCAACTCCCGCTGTAATACGCTCTGATTCGATTGCAGTTTCATCCGTCGTACCAAACTGCAAAAGCAGCCATGGTTTATAGACCTGAATTGCAAACAGGTTATTCCGGATCTTGTCTGTTGCTTTTACTCCCATCTCATCATTTCCCGGCATGACAAGTTTTGCCCCAAGCTCCAGGACGCCATTGCTTAAATCCGCGGAAAAATCATTGATATTTTTAATGTACTGCGGCGCATAAGCAATAAACGCGGCAGTTAAAAGAAAGATCACAAGCATATTTACCGCTGCACTGACTGCCTCTGTGGTTTTTCTTTTGATCAGCCCGGCATATGCCATGTAGCCGCCCACGATCAATACGATAAACAGTAACAGCCAGGTATAAAAACCATCCGCATTGAATTTCTTCGATCCGGTATTCATGCCCGCCAGGATCTGAATGTTCTTTCCGATGTCGTCTGCCATATCACCGATAAAATCAAGCGAATACGTCTGCTGCACAATATATCCCGTTCCGCTGCTCAGCAATACACTGATCAGCCAGATTCCGTCACTGATTCCATAAAAAACGGATGAAATCTTATTATCTATCCTGTCCATCCAGTTCCAGGGAAGCCAGTCCCAGGAAGTGTCCACATAGAAATCGATCTGATAATTATCCCACCGGTACTGACTATACAGGTTTCCGGCATCAATCGTCTCATCAACCAGCCCGGAAGCTGCAGATACTTCCATATTTGCAGCCGATAAAAATAATCCTGTCAGAAGCATGCATACAAGAAATGCTGACAGGATCTGTTTGCGCGGCTTTTGCAGTCTTTTTGTTTTCATTCCCCATTTCTTTCTCATGAAACTTCCTCCCTTCTTGGAGGTCTGGTATCAAATGTGTCAAATACATGCTGTAACAATATCTGTGTATGTACTTTTCCAACACGTCCATATATGTCCTGCATCAGACATTCTCCAGTCTCTAAAGACATGATCGCATTCTGATTTCCTTCGTCATCCGGATCCAGCCCAAAGAATCTTAATGTATTCCGGATCTCCGTCTTATCCGTGGAATGAAAAGCGAACTTCAAACCGATATTGTTTTTGATCTTTTCGTCCAGAAGATCGGAAGAACTCTGCGTGATAAAAAATACACCGGACTGCATGGAACGTCCGGCACGTACAAGTTTGTTCGACAAAGCTGCTCCCTGTGCTACCTGCAGGAGACTCCATGCCTCATCTAAAGCAACGATTTTATAAATTTTCCTGTCTGAATAAATAAAATCCAAAGAAAAGGTTCCGATTGCGATCATAACCGCAATACTTAAATATTCGATGCTGGTATATTCCTCCACATTTTTTTCAGAATCCGGCAGCATCAGATCCTGCACCTGCAAAATGTTTAAAGCCTTGTCTGCACTGATCTTACGCGTCACTTTCCCATCTGAAAACAGCAATCCCGCAAAATCATAATCGGTAAACGCTGCTACGTGGCTCGCAAGCAGATGCGCTTCTTCATCCTCCATCTCATTTAATTCATCGATCACATATAAAAGTCCACTATCCGATCTTTTTGTAACTGCCTTTACCGCATCACGTAAAAGCGGGAAACGTTTTCCATCTTTAATACTGACACCAGTCAAAAATGTCAGGATATCCATCGCCAGGCTGTCTGCATCTTTCTTGTTCTGCATGATCACATACGGATCAAGCATTCCTTTATTGCCCTCATCACTGGTCAGGTTGATAATGTTAATTTCATCCGAAAGTTCCGGAAGCATTTCTTTCCATTTCCCGCGTTCCGACTTCGGATCAAGGATCAGCGCCCTTGCACCGTGTAAAACTTCCTGATAAATAATGTTATTTGCAAGCATTGACTTACCACCACCAAGCGTTCCGGTAAACGCAACAGCAAGGGCATTGGTAACGCTCCCGGCTACGTTCTGACATGCAAGGGACGGATCTATATAAATATTGTTTCCGGTTTCTGTGTCATACCCGATATAACTTCCATCCGGATCGCCTAAGATACGCGCCGCACCAAATCCAAGTCCTGCCAGAAAATCTGCTTTTACATACTGGATATAATCATTTTCATATCTTGATCCAGAAGGAATAAATTCTTCATGGAATCCGATCATATCACCAAACGGGCGTACCAGTTTAATGTTAAAATCATTCTCGTAATAATCCCTGACCTCTGCGATACGACGTTCCAGCTCCTCTTCGCTTTCTGCAGCAATCCGGACAACGTAGCTTAATTTGTACATGGATTCTTTTGTTCTGCCTAAATCCTTTTCCAGCTCGTCCACATCCACCAGAGCTTCTACCACGGAATTATCTGTATCTGCCCCGGCTTCATATGCATGCTCGTCTAAGTCATTTAATTCCTTTTTCTTATTCCTAACCGTCGTCAATGCGCTTCTGTTCGGCATGATTTCAACGTTCATGCTGACGTCTACCGGGAACCTGAAACGCTCTTGCTCATAATAAAAGATCTCTGACGATGGAAACTCCAGTTCCCCGATTAAAGCATTGATCGTCAGGTATGCAACATAGTTTTCTCCCTCTTCCCTTATCATCCGGATATATTTCTGATGCTCCTGCAACACACAGCGCGTCAGGCGGAGAATGTCGTACTTGCGGACTAACGTTTTTTTCTCCAGCTTTTCTTTTGGGAATGAATACTCATATTTATAATATGGCGTTTTCTGCTGTCCATAGATATGTTCCACGATATATCCGATATCTTTCTTTTCCAGACGCTTTAAGGAAAACTTTCCTTTTACACGCTGTCTTAAAAAATCCTCCAGCTTCACATAACGCTCTATCTCTGCACTGTTTATGCTGACAAAATCACCCATCAGGTTATGGTTGACACTGTTTATAAAGTCTGTAAATACGGCTAAAATATCTTCCTTTACCTTCTTTACACTGACCTCCTCTTCTCCCTTGATCAATTTGAATCCCAGGAAGAAACGGTAAGTAACCTCATTTTCCATGCCGCCCATGGAAGCAATCAGCCCTTCCGTCTGCAGATCGATCACTTTTTCCGCTGTCTCTTTTAAGCTGCCTTTTAAATGCTTCTTGCAGTTTTCCTGTCTGTCCCGTACCGATGTTTCTGTGGCAATGCAGAGCGCATGCATCTTCCCTTCCCTGTTTACCGTCATGATCTGCCGGAACCGTTCATGTACTGCCATTTTTTCATCCGGAGATAAAAAAGCATAATTATATGGAACCAGTTCATAATATGCCCACCATTCTCCCTGCTGGTTTAAGATCATGTTGTTTTCGATGTACTTAATCGGGAACATATATATCCCTCCTCACTGCGGTAATATATTCATTTACCGTCTTTTTACGGTATATCACGCGTTTTCCTGCATAAGTTTCCTTTGGGCGTATCAGATAATTAAATGCCGCACATAAAAAACGGTACGGGTTTTTGCCGTCAAAGCTCTTTTTTGACATCAGATACGCATTTCCTACGCATATCGCGGCCCATACAACGAAACTTTTTATATACACAAATGGCGGCAGGTTGTGAATCATAAAACACACAACTGCAGTCCCGGTAAAATACCCGATCTGTGTCATTGTCGCCGGAAACGGCAGATTAAAATCCCCGACCGCATGAATTACTTTTTCAACATTCCAGATGCTTGTATATGACTTTACCTGTTTCATTTCTTCCCTTTCTTTCCTTTCTGCCTGTCCGGCGGTTTTCTTCATCCTTTTCATTTATCCAAGGCACAGGGCATCCCGCCCCGCACCTTATTTTTTTATCAGGGATCATTCCCCTCCGTCATCTGCAACACCGCCCTCGATGATCGTGCCATTATAGATCTTTAACATCGTGTCTTTTGTCCCAGAGGGATTAAAGACGAAACCGACCGCTATGACCGCGATAATTGCAAAAACAATCAGTTCTGCAATTTTGTGTTTAAATAAAAGCACAAGACCAACGATAATAATCCCTCCTAAAACCAGAGGCTGTATATTCGTCATGAGCCACGTATAAATTCCCTGTCCAAAGTTCATATCTCTTTCCTTTCCGCGCATTTTGCGCATAAAAAAAGACAGCTTTTTTATTGCCGTCTGTTTACTGTTACATTTTTTCTTTTTATTTCTTCTTTATGGTGCATGTTCCATAACGCATCCATCTTTGCGCTTTAAAAATTGCGACGTCGCAATTTCAGGATTCCATATATTCCTGTCTAAGATCATCGATCCAGTGCCTTCCTTTCTGTTTCACTGTGATAACATCCTCTAATACCGCCTGCTGTTGTTTTAATATCTTTTTGTGATGCTGGGATAAATTCGCTTCTTCTATCATGTCTTTTGCCAGACGTGTTCCGCGGAGGTCATCCAGCTTCTGTACCATCTTAAGAGACGGTGCAACCTGTCTTGTAAGCCAGAGAAGCGTCCGGTCAAGAGTGTATTCCTCCGGTTTGGTCGTTAATTTAATACTCCGGTACTGTCCGTTTAGAAACCATACCCAGCGTTCATTTAACGGCCAGTTTCTACGCTCCTGCTCCGGATCTGCATCTACAAACCTTACATAATGATTGATGATAGAATAGGCAGTACAGGCAACGTCTTCCATTTCCAAAAGATCATCCATGGCGCGTTCCGCACGCTCATCTTTTAACCGGATTTCAAAACGGTTCTTTGTCTCCGCTTCATCTAACGGAGTTCCATTTTTTACATACTGTTCATAGTCCTTTTCATAAATACAGAAGTAAATTTCACTTTTTAATGATCCCAGGTACAATGTATTTCCCATGCTTGCCGCATCTTCTTCCCGGTTCCTTATCAGCTCCCCGGACTGGTAATCCTTAAAACTATGGAAAATCGTGATACATTCATCCCGGCGGCATTTTTCTGCAAGTTCCGGGATATTTAAAATTCCGGCACGGTCATTGATCGCAATGTCGATCCGCTTAAATACTGCCCCCATCTCCCTTGCAGTCCGGAAGAAATCGTACCAGGTACGTTTCTGCACCTTTAAAAACGCTTCAAACTGCCTGCACCCTTTACCTTTTAGTTCAAGCAGAATGCCTTTTTCATGTTCCGGCGATACCATGACTGTGATATCTCCGTAAATATACTGACGCCCGTATCCATAAAAACTGTGCGCTTCCTCGATCATGTACTGCATCCGGATGTTCATGACATCCTCGATCACACGTCTTTCGTCTGTGGTTGCGAAACGGATCCTTACATAGTCAAATAAAATTTCCATTTCTTTGTCCGGATTAAAAATTTCCAGAACCATTTCCAGATGCTCCAGCAGCTTTTTTGTTGCCCGTTTTTTTCCAATCAGCATCATACCGTAATAACTTCTGCTGATCCCTGCCGTTTCTGTATATTCGCTTTGCGATACGCCGTATCTTTTCCGTCTGGCTTCCAGGTTCGTAATCCATTCCACCGGGTCAAACGCAATGGAATCTTCGCTTTCTTCTATGCATCCTTCTATTATCTCTTCTGTCGCCTTTTGCACTGCTTCTCCGGCACTGAATACATCATCTGCCGTTCTGAAATTATCTGCCGGAGTTGTCTCTTTTTGTACTACATAACCACTTTCTTTTTCCTTCCGATATTCCTGCAGAACATTTTGCAACTGATCGATCAGCTTATCACTGACCGGCTTTTTCCCGTGTATCAGCATGTTATAATAGCCTCTTGAAAAACCAATGCGTTTTGCAAGTTCTACCTGGGATAATCCCAGTTCTTTGCGTTTTTTCTCAATCTCTTTTAACGTCTCCTGGTTCTTTTCCACATCTGCCACCATCCCATTTTATAATTCAGTCCTGCAGTCTCCCAGGGATATCCTCATAAATCTGCATCCCATTACGTCTTGCCTGCATAAATTCAAGCACCGCCCCGCGGCTTTCTCTCCAGCCTGGCATCATGTACACCCCGGTACAGATTGACAGCAGCGTCAACGACACTTTTATATATTCTTCCCACGTTGCATCCTGTGGCAGCATTGCATTGACTTTTGCCGGATTGATCACAGAATATCCTTTTTCTGTCAATTCCTTTTCTGCTTTTTCAAAACGCTGCATATAATCTTTCGTCCCGGTAATCGGACCGCTGATGTAAATGTGTTCCGTCTGCTTTTCGTTTGTATTTTCTTCTTCCATTTTTCTCTTATTCCTCTCCGGCAGTTTCACTGCCGTTCTCATACATTCGACCATACATTTCTCCTTCCTGCTGTCTTTTCTCACAGATCTGCGACAGCTCTGCAAAAAAATCATATTCCGGAGCTACATATGGAGCGTAAAACTCTGTTACAACACCGTTTCCGGTGTTTACATAGCCACGTCCGGCAATATCTTTTTCTTTAAATTGTTTATCAATACTGCCAAACATCATGGTGTACCCGCTTGAAGACATACTACCCAGCGCAACACGGAAACCGAACTGATCGCGGACACCATCTCCGAGATATTTTGCATCCGGACGCTGACACGCAAGAATAATAAAATATCCTGCCTGTCTGCCTTTCATGATAATAATCCGGATCAGCTTCATAACCTCTTCCCATTCTTTTTTTGCAAGCGTATCCATAAATGCCACATATTCATCAAAGATCAGAAAATGCGGCGTCAAACCGACTTTCGCATAATTCGCACCCATCCGAAAATCCGGATGTTCCTGCATTTCATCATAACGGGCTTCCATTCCCTCATAGAAAGCCTCCACGCATTCCATTATGCTTTCTGTATCGTAATGCACATCCGGCATGATCCTGGATAAGAAAGATAAATCTGCTTTCTTCGGATCACAGATATGCAGCACCGCACCAGATTCTAACAATGCTTTTATCACGATCAGAAGAAAGATCGTTTTTCCACTTCCCGTATCACCTGAAATCAACATATGCGGCAATTTATCATATTTCCATGAGATATGCTGCATCAGATTCAGTTCTCCATTTTCTGCTTTTACATCCTGAATATCGATCCGGCTCTTTTCTACACCTGTTAAAAATTCATATCTGACCCAGATATCCTTTGTATCTTTTTTTACCAGTTCACAATTTAATCCGGTTTCTAACTTCTCTTCCAGATGAAGTAATTTATCCTGGTATTTTCCCATGGTGATCTTGACTGTCACATAAATATGCCTGTTTTTCCTTCTGTAATAAAGCGCCGGAAAATAGGTGATCCGTTCCATTCTGCCGCCTGATCTATAACGCTGCAGCGGCTCTGTCTCAAACCATCGGTTTTCCAGCAGCATCCGCGACATTGCCTGACGGTTCCGGATATCTGTCATGTGACCGCTTTTCCATTGATAAAGCAGATCCAGTAGACATAAAACTACGATCAGGAAGAGAAGGAATACCCTGAGCAGGATATTCCCTTCTGTCAGCCGGATCATAAATACTGATAATGCTGTAATGATCAGGGCAAAAAAAATGACAGACCTTAAAATCAGTCTGTCATCATAACGCCCGATGCGGTTTCCTTTCCAGATTGGAAATCTGTTCATCTATTCCACTCTCCCATCCGGTTATTTATTTTTTATTTCCTCCATCTTTCGCATCTGTTCCGGTCTTATCTGCTGTCTTATCAGATGTTTTGTTTTGATCTGCTGTTTTCGGCGCATCTGCTCCGGCAGCTTTTGTCTGATCAGCAGGCTTTCCTGCAGCATCTGCCAATACAATATCCTCCGCATTGATGTACCAGTCTGCCGTTGCCCTTCCTCCGAACGTTGCATCCGCTCTTGCACTTACGACCGGATTTACAAGCGTTACTACTGCATTGTATGGGAAATCTTTTTCTCCGGCTTCCGGTGGAATGCTGACTGTGATCGTGTGCCCCTGGCGCTGACATTTCAGGTCATATGTACGTTTTTTTATCTCATCGGTCACATTTCCTTCCTCGTCCTGCGCGTAGTTTTCTCTGCGCAATGCCGCAAACTTTAATTCTCCTAATGTTTTCTCTGTATCAACAACTAATCCCTCTGGAAATCTCATATTTTATTCCTCCATCTTTCTATTTTTTCTTTATTTTTTTCTTTTGAATCATTCTCTTTTATTTCATTTGCTGTGCTGCACATAATTCCCTTTACCGGATCACTGCTTTACTCCCGCATCTTCCAGCTCATCCACAGAAATGATATCATCCGCATAAATTTTATAATTCACATACCCCTTATTATTGATCGCATACCCTTCAATTTCCACGCGGGGATTTACCAGCGCCACCGGTTCCTCATATTCAAAACGCTTTACCCCTGCCTTTCCAGGAATGATAACCTCAACGTTATCTGCGCGCTGTACATCAGAATAGAGACTGTAAGTTCTTGACGTAACTGCATATCTGCCATTTGTACGCTGCTGATTTTCTCTGCCCGCTCCGGCAAAAGTGATGTTTCCTAATGATTTTTTTGCATCAATAAATACATTTTTTAATTCCATGATATTTTCCTCCTACTGTTTACATGTTTTTACTTGTCTTTCTGATCTGCCTTTTCTTATTCATCCCGGTTTACAATGCTGTACCCATGTTTCATCAGATATTCTTCTACTAGCTCGTCTAAGCTGCCATCATCCGGTTCATCTTCTAAGCAGACATCCGCTTCCCGGTAGATGCCATCTGCCATTAAAAGCAGGCTGTTCATTCCATCGCTCCGCGTCTCGTGGGTTCTTGCAATGATGCTTGGATTTTCCAAAATAACCGCTTCGCCAAATTCAAACGGCTGCGATCCATTCGCACCGACCACTAAAGCCTCTACGACTTCCCCGCGAAGCGCATCAGCGAAGAATGTGTAAAAATTTCCTTTTACATCTTCCCCGCAAATGTTCCAGGTAACTGCTTCCCCTTCACCGGCATAGTGCAATGCCCCAAAGGTTTTTGACATGTTCGGGATCACAACTCTCACACCCATATGTACATTCCTCCCTTCTGTGTGTTTTTCTTTCTTCCACCCACCAAAAAACAGCCGGTATGATCACACTGTTTTTGGTCGCTGCCTTATCTTAAGATAAGGTTCCCACCACATAACCTGTTTTTTCTGCATCATCACAATTAAAACGGGTTTAAATCTTCTAACGCTGGTTCCATCTCTGTCCTGCAGACGGCTGCCGCCGCAATGACCGGATCGGAATCTGCATATCGCCGCATTCCAGGGAAATCGTTGTTTTCAATCGCTTCCTGCAGCTTTCTTACTCTTCCGGTCACTTCATCCGGCCGCACACGCATGCACGCTGTCTGGATCCGCCCGAGAAAACTCTCATGATCTGCTACAAACTGATAATCCGGATTTCCTAAAATCTGTCCTAATGCTGCTTTTGCATTTTTCTTTATATTTTCCCTGCCGCGCATATAATTTACGTCCATTTCCGGCGGCAGATCAGCAAACTCCGGCGGAATGAAAAAGCCGTGTGTAATCATTTCTTCCTGCTGGTATTCGATCCGTCTGCGCTTATAATTAAGTTCCTGCCCGTCCGTCCACTTCGGACCATGTGCGCCTTTTAAAAAGACGATACACCAGTCTGCCACCGCCGCAAGGAGCTGACCATAAAATTTGATCAATTCCCATTCCCGTTCGATCCCTTCTGCGTAATCAGTTAAAAGAAGCTGTCCTTCATTTAACCAGTTTTCACGATCTGCCGGTGACATCTGCACCCCACCTTTGTTTTTCCAGTCTTCCACATCATAAGCGGTAACACTTTTTTCTGTCTGTGCCATCTTCTCCACCTCCTTAAAAGATTCTTTTTTTTGTTTTGTTTTTCTCAAAATTCAAAATACATGTGATTCCTGCAATACCATATGCAGGCAGGCTATTTTTTTGTGTTTTATGCTTAGTTTACATCATGCCTACTTTCGGGGGCTTAGTAGGCAATGTGTAAACTAGGGTTTTTATAGCGTTTTTTGCCGTATTTCCGGCATTTGTGCCCCCATGATTAAGAGTCGCCTATCGCATTTATACCCCCGTGTTACAATCCGGGGGTAAGCCGGGCGCTTACGCGCCCGGCAGAAGCCCTGAAGGGCTTAGCGCCGCCCCGGAGGGGCTCCCCGCTTCGCTGCTTACACTCCGTCCGCGCGCCGCGGGACACCCCTCCGGAACAGCACTAAACCCTTCAGGACAGCGGCCGCTCTCCCCGTCTTGCAACACCGTAAGAACAGCGTGGATTTTATGGATAAACAGCTATTCCATCATTGATAACCGCGTGGATAATGCATGGAAAAATCATGGAAAAGGAAAACCGTCTTTCCCACAATTTTCCCACACATTCCCCACCCAGTTACCAACGATTCCATAAACAGCAGCTTATCCACAAACTCCACCCTGCGGCTAAGGTCTGCAGGTATCCTCTTATTTTGTTTTTTTGATCAACAAACAAAAAGGATCTTTTCTTTGTGGCGAAGACGCCAGACATTAAAGCGCCTCCGCTGTGTGAAACTGTAAACAAGGCAGGGACAGATCACGACAGTTTCTGCCAGACAGCCCGGACACTGCGATGTTTTACCGCCTGGTAGGTTATATCGCTAGCAGTCAATAATATTTCAACCTGCATACAGTATACTTTCGCCATCTTATCCCCTCCTACGCTAATCTTCTATATAACCGATGATTTCATATCTTTGATCCTAATTGCCATAATACAAATTACCTTCTCGGTCCTGAAACTCATTCCAGAACAATGGAAAACCTAAAGGTGTTTTTTCATTGTCAAATTGCACCGCACAACCAGTAGCATTGCACAGCTCTTCCCCATTCCCCGTTTCAAACGTCCGACTAAACGGTATCTCTTTTAATTTTATTCTTCCTGTTTCTTTCATTTTCTCTTCTCTCCCTCTTATTCGATCATCCTTTTCTTCACTGCGACTAAGGTCTACTGGTATCCTCTTATTTTGTTTTTTGATCAACAAACAAAAAGGATCTTTTCTTTGTGGCGAAGACGCCAGACATTAAAGCGCCTCCGCTGTGTGAAACTGTAAACAAGGCAGGGACAGATCACGACAGTTTCTGCCAAACAGCCCTGACGCTACGATGCTTTACCGCCTGGTAAGTTATATCGTTTAATAAACACTGTAACAGTTTCTCCAGTGTCCACCAGTTCCGGGTTGCTCCGCGTTTTTTATATCTCTGGTTTCGTTCCTTCACATAATGCTCAAGTAATGCTTTTTCATCAGCAGTCAATAATATTTCAACCTGCATGTTGTATACTTTCGCCATCTTATCCCCTCCTGCGCTAATCTTCTATATAACCGATGATTTCATAATCATCTTCATCCAGCTGCCTATATACCGGTCGGTAACTCCGCCCATTTTCCAAGATATACTTTTCTCCGTTCCATTCTCTTTCGATCAGGATCTCTCCATTTTCCAAAAATACATTTAACGGATCTTCCAACCCATATGTACTGACCTGTGGAAATCTCTCTTTAAATTCTGCAAGTGTTAATCCTTTCAACATCTTCCTGCCTCCATTCTTTTTGATCTGCCATCATCAGAGCCGGGAGATCATCCCGCGGCTGACGCTCCAGAGCGGAGCGTTTCGGCTAATCTGCTAAAATCTGCCTTGCAGTATTAAAAACATAAAGTCTGTTATGTGAATGATGTTTAAAATCTCCATTACCAGCGATTAAACGCCCGATCTTTTCATATTTCAGACTTAAAACTATCAGATATTTTTCTAACAGTTCATCCGGGCATTTTAAACATTCTATAGCGTTTTGGATTTCGCTTTTCTTACTATTCCAGGTAATACCGTCAATATGCACCTGTTTTTCTTCTTCAAGCTCTTGAAATTCTTTCATAAGTTCAGTTTTTTTTTCATAAAATCAACCATCCTTTCATTTTCCTATAGATACAGTTCCATAAGTCCCACATTTTTATTTTCAACTAAGACAACGCCTGGGCGGACAACGGAAACATACTGTTTTACAACGTTCTCGATTCGCTCGTTGCTGTAATACGGTGCCAACTTTTGGCGTGTGTATTCTTTCGCTTCTTCAAGTGCCATCATCTTCATATAATCAACCATCCTTTCGTTTTATGCCCTGTCTCATCGGTGCAGGTGGGGCAGTTCCTGCGGACCGCCGCGGGGCGGTTTCGACTAAATATTTTTGGCTATCTCTTCTAGCAATTCCGTTTTGGTTTTCAAGTCTTTTGTATTTTTTAACAATTCTTTTATTTGCTCCGGAAGATTTAACAATCTTGCATGACCGATTTTATCAATCGCAACTTGGTATCTTTTTTCTAATGCTGTCATCATATTTCATCATAACCTTTCTATATGTGTTGGTCTGCCATCGTCAGAGCCGCGGCGACCGGTCCGCAGCTGACGCTCCAGATCGGAGCGTTTCGGCTTAATATTTTATATACACGCGGTTCTCATCTTCATAAACGATAGAGCCGCCAACATATACGACTGTTTTCTCTGCCATCCCCGGAAAATTGCCCGGCATCGTTATCTCAACGCCGTTCCCGGTAGTTTCAATTTTTAACGCCCTTCCTAAAAATGTTCCATCTGGTGTAAATACTTTTTTCATATTCCTATGCCTCCCTCTCAACTTCCAGCTTATTGATATTTCCCTCTTTCATGTCCTCAACAATCGCTTTCAACTCATCCAGGATATCCCCTTCCTTTGGTGTCTCGAATGTGTAATTTTCGTTGTATTCCTTTCCTTCAACTTTAATTCTATAGATCATGTTTTCGTCCTCCTGTGATTTGTTTTCCTGTTCTTTATGATTATATTATAGTCGATTTTGAATATATTGTCAATACTTTTCTATTCATTTTTGAATATTTTTTATTTCTGCTTGAATATATTTTATCTCTATGTTATTATTTCTAAGAGGTGATGACATGAGTGCAAGTAAGCAAATCAAACAGGCAATGTTAGAAAAAAACATCAAAGTTTCCGATCTAGCCGAAAAAATCGGCATGAAACCGCAACCTTTAAGCACTAAGCTCTACCGCGACACCATGAGCTATTCGGACGTTGAAAAAATAGCGGATGCTCTTGGCTGCGACGTCAAGATTGTTGATCGGGAGACTGGAAAAACATTTTAATTTTCAGCCAACAAAAAAAGGAAGATGCTCTTTTGTCATCTTCCTTTTTTACATTGTTTCTGATCTGTCAAAAATTTTTATCCTAGGACGAATATATTTTTTATCTGCACCATTTATTTTATAAACAACCTTTCTTTCGCAACGTGCACCATATATTTTTAGCGGCATATTCTCCACATCGCACGCAAAGACACATTTTACATTTTTATCAATATACATAGGTATATGCGACAATTCGTGCTTAATGCCCCATTTATCAACCGCACATATTAATTGTATACTAATTTCTGATGAGCTGCAAAATTCCATAAAAATCAGCTGATTTTTCTTTTCTCCTATCATCTGATCTGCTTTATAATCTTTACCATTTTCCAAACTTAACACTTTTACTACTGGCAATACATCCAGCAAATAGCATCTTTCTATCATCTCCTGACCAATATAACAGCCGAACAAAGAGCTTATAATTATTGCTATCATTCTTAACACTATCATTCTATGATCCTCCGATATTTTGCAGGCTTAGAATATTGAATCTTAGGACGTTTAAGAATAATAAGCCTTGCATTTTTCTGCATAACATCACATTTTCTCCCTGCTTCATCTATCCAAGCCTGTGTTATAATTAATACACCCACACCAGATTTTATTGCCTTATTCATTCTCTTTTTTGCCTGTCTTTTATTCAATTCATTTCCTCCCAAACCAATTAACAGGGAAGATGTTTTATCTCTCCATCTTCCCTTGTTGCGACGTCGCAATTATTCTACTTTATTCGGTGCCATAAAACGGTTATAAAATTCTGTCAATGCTCCAGGCTCCTTACTGTTTCCGATCCCGTGATCTTGGACATATTGTTTCATTTCAAGAATCGTTTCATGCGGGATTAAAAACTCATCTTCCGGCGTGTCATTTTTCAAATTATCAAATGCCCTCTGCAGAGCGGCGTGATATTCCGGATTCGTCATCCAGATAGAATTTTCTTCTAATCCGCCATGTTCATGATCTAATTTAAAATATTTCTCATTGATAAATCTGGTTTTTCCTTCCGGCTTTTCTACAACAGGCGTTGTGTCAACTACATACACCATGATCTGTTTCACATAAGTATTTCCTGTATGGTCAACTACAGTCAGATTCTCGGATGTTGCAAAATCATGCTGCAGGTTTGTAAACTCACTTTCCTGATAGTCCGGGATCGTAAAGGATGTGAAAACCTCCGGATCACTTGGAGCCGGGTTTGTTCCCGGTAAAATCGGGCTTCCATCCTCACGGTCGGTCGCTGTTGCATGGCTTAAAATCTCTTCTTCCGTGATAAATCCGCTCTGTGCCTGTTCTAAAGTGTAATACAAATCCTGCGCCTGAATCCACGGACAATCATCCCATACAGCATAAAGCGTGATCTCACCGCCGTCCTCTGTTACAAGGTTCTGCACGATATCTCCGGCTTTCCACTTCGGGATAAAGGTATCTTTGCCATCTTCCAAAGCCCAGCCCATAAAAACGGATGCATACACCTTTTTCTTTGGTGCTTCGGCTTTCTTATCTTCTTCAATTTCATCCAGCTCCGCGTCATTTGCATCGTCAGAATCTTCTTCTGTTTCCGTAGCTTCTGTTTCGTCCATGTCATCTGGCGTGTCTGTTTCTACTATATCCGCGTCATTACCAGCGTTTTCAGTATCTTCAATCTCAGTTTCTTCCTCTTCTTCCTCATACCCTGCCATCATGGCTTTTGGAATTGCCCCGGAAATGACACCATCCGTCACATTCTGACCATCGAGTGTGTATTTCACATAGGCTGCTGTTCCATCTTCATTCCATACATCCGGCAGTGTCACATCGGTATCATACGTGGTTTCGATATCGTCGATATGTCCGGCTCCGCCGTTTGGATCAAAATGGATCGTATATTTATTCGCTTCTGCATTGGCTGTCATTGTAACGTCTACAGCCGGCATTGTGAATGTAAATTTCTTTGTATCCACGGTCTGTTCTCCAATGGAACCTCCGGTATAATTACCAGTCCAGTTCAGCCAGTGATAGCCTTCTTTTACTACCGCATCGATCATTACATTCTGCCCATAGCGATATGTTCCGCCTCCGGTTGTATTTTCAATACCAGTCCCGGCGTTTAATGTCACATTGTAAAGGTGTCTTTCATAATAATAGTCAATGACCATCTTTCCATCCACAGTGACCGCTTTCGTCTGCGTTTTCGGACTGTCAAATCCGGTATATGTCTTTACTGCAGGCGTTACTTTGCTTCCGATCTGTGCTTTCTTTGTCTCTGTCTCGGCAAGCTCGTAATTTTTATCATCATGGTCAGATGCAATGCCGGTTGTTTTCTGCTTCCAGTGACAAACGGTATAAACAGCTTCATCTAACACTCCGGCAAGCGTTAATGTCACGTTATAAGCAGGCATCTGTCTTTCATAAGCATAGGTTTTATCATTTACCATGTCCGATGTTGCCTTGCGTTCTGTCGAAACACCGGTCTTTTCGTTGAGATCCGTCCACATGCTGAACACGTAGCCGGTGTTAAAGGTCGGTACTGCTGAAATAATTCCATTATATGGAATATCAACAGAATCTACATAATAATCGCCTGCTAACAATTTCTGGTCTGCTGATACTGTAAAGAGTGAAGTATACCGCCCACTTGAATTAAATTTTTGTATATCAATATTCTTTCCGGCAGTCTTATCCATCTTTACTGTAAACCGATACATCGGAACTGCCTGAGACGATAATGGTTCTGTTTTTTTCTCAATTCCGGTGCTGTATTTCTGCGACCGAAGTTTTCCGGTAACTTCATACTGGTTTTTAAAAACTTTCTTTCCTGAATTTTCCTTTACAGTGCATGAAATCGTATAGCCAACATAACTGCCATCCGCCTTGTTATCATAACCGGATAAAGTCAGTGCATGTTTGGCTGCATCATATTTAAGCTCTTTATCTGTTCCGTAAATATATTTTACTTTTGTTGGTTTTGTTACACCTTTATCAAGCACTGTAAATATCGTTTCGCCTTTTATCGGAGTCAATGCATCATCCAATGTAACTACCAGTTTTCCATCATAATAACCGGTATCTGACTGGTCTGTTTTTACCTGTATACCTCCTGTTACAGTTGCAGATGCTGCACTGTTTACCGTTGTATCCTGATTTGAAATAAGATCATAATCCGCTACATCCACCGCAAGCCCGACAACAAATAATGTTGACCAGGATGAATCGGATGCTTCCGCACGAAATTTATTTGTTCCAAATCCCGGATGTGCACTGTCTTTTTGATTCATGCTGAAATCTGTTAAAATACCTCGAATCGATGAAATGTTTGAACTTAACTTTGTGCTGTCATTATAAAAATAGGAATGTCCGATCAATCCGTCATTCAAATATGCTAATTTTTCATTACCACTTTTATCTTTGTTTTCCCGATCATACAGCTTCAACTTAAAGGAGTAATTTGCAGCATCACTGCTTTTTACGATTGCAGAGTTTGTTCCAAGTAATAATAATTCTCCCTCTACCTTGGATTTTTTATCAATATACTGATTTGTCTTGCAGTCCCCTAGGTTAAGGTTCATATCTACCGGATTTTTTGTCCATTTACCGTTTTCCTGCTGATAGTTAAAATGCGATCCTACTTTCAACGAAATCGCCCTGACTTTTGCTTTACCGTTCTGTTCAATCACGATCAACTGCCATGCCGCACTGCTCTCTCCAAGATGTGTTCCTGTTGCAGCATTATATACTGCAGAGTTTGCATAAGGGATATTCGCTACACCATATTTGCCATAGCCATATTTCTGAACTGTCGCTGTTACATCAGCATACATACAGGAAAATGTATAATCCTTCGACCCCGGTTGTGGTTCTCGCATATCAACTGCAGCATAAGTGGCATTTACTTTCTTTGTAAAAGCGCCCACGTCCGTTGCTCCGGCAAAATAAACCGCTTTATTTGCTGTCTTTTTTACAAGATCCGTATTATTTTTTCCCTGTACGGATGTTTCCCATACAAGGTACGCTGCTTCTATTTTTGTAGCACCTGCTGTTTTTTTCAGGCTTGCCACGGAGCTGTTTTTGATATTTTTTTTTCCGATGGTATTTACCACAGACTTAAAATCATCATCCTTTATCATTTCGTTGTAATTCTTATTTGAATACTGTGGATACTGATCAAATCCAAAAAAATTTACATCCCCAGTGTAATTCATGGTATACTGACCGACCATATCCGTCACGACCTGTTTCTCTTTATTGATGTTTACATTGATATCTGCTTTTACCGTAGACGGTCGGAATAAAAAAATACTGCTGATCACGAGTGTGAACAGCAGCATTTTACATCCTTTATTCAGTTTTCTTTTTTCTTTCATAGTTCTCCTTTCATGTTTCATCATTCTTTTCTATCAAAACAATAGAATGCACGCTCTGCGAACATCCTATTGTCATGAATGAATTTAGATTATTTGTTAATCTCCTGCACTCTGTGTATACCAGCAGGTTGTTCCCTTATCTGTTACTGTACATTTCCAAGAATATTTGCAAAATCCATCGGCAGACTTTAAAGTCAAAGTTGCTGTACCATATCCAACGCCTGCAATCTCACCATTATCATGTACTTTAATAATACTTTCATCGCTACTGGTAAGTGTAAAGTTTTTGTTTTCCGCATTTAATGGGAGCACATCTCTAGTAGACATTACCTGACGCCAATCATACCTGTTTTGTTCAAATCTTGTTTCCAAATCAGGGTCTTGCTTTTTGAGATTGGTATACATCTCGAACTGGAACGCTGTCACAAGTTTCCTAACTGTTACCGTGTAAGTCGCAGACACGCTCTTATCAGCCTTGGATGTTACGGTGATTACTGCAGTACCTGCTTTTTTCGGAGTGACTTTACCTGTGGAAGAAACAGATGCAACACTCTTATTGCTTGACTTATAAGTAACTTCTCTGTTCTTTAAACCGGTCATGCTCTTGATCTTAATCTGTGCTGTACCATATTTCTTTTTGTTGGAAACAAGCATTTTTCCACAGACTACATAATATTTCCGCCCCATATCCGGATCAGCGATATCTGTTCTTGCATAAGCTGCAATCTCTCCTGCATTAAAGTATGCATCAGGCATGCCGTCAACTGCTCTTGGCATCTTATCAAAACTAGACTCCGGTGCAAGGGTTGCGCTTGTCTCATCAAGAATGATCTTTTTCTTTCCGGTTGGTGTATAGTTTGTGTTGATCGTGTCCGGATTCTTTACAGTTACTTTAAACTTTGCGACTGCCTTTTTATTTACCACGGATGTTACTGTGATCGTTGCCGTTCCGGCTTTCTTTGCAGTTACCTTTCCTTTGGATGAAACTGTTGCTACTTTTTTATTACTGGATGCAAATTTCACACCCTTTCTGCTGATCCCTTTGTAGGATTTGATCTTGATCGTTGTTGTCTTGCCGACTGCGATCGTTGTTTTCTTTTTCTCCAGTGTGATCTTTGCATTCTGTTTCTTTTTGCTTATGGTAACTTTGATCGTGCCTTTTACTTTGGAGTTGTAAATGGATGTCACCGTGATCTTGCAGGTTCCTTTTTTCTTTGCCGTAATCACGCCTTTATTAGTTACAGTTGCAACTGCATTGTTACTGGACTTATAGGTCAGCTCTTTTGACGGATTGAAATTGATCTTATCTCCGTATGCATTACTTCCCTGTGTCTGAATGTACTGCCCGTCCTGCCACATACAATCGATCGTGAATTTGACATATTCACCTGCATATAAGGTTACTTTGCTGCCAGTCTTGCCGTTGATCTTGAAATCGATCCGATTGGCTACCTTTGCCGATACTTCCTCCGGCTGCGGTACTACGATGCTGCTGATGCACATGATAAGTGCCAGCATGAGCACGACTGCTTTTTTCCATCCTTTTTCTTTCATCTTCATAACTGCCTCCTGTTTTATCTTTTCACATTGTTCATGTTGTTTTCCCTGATATTTCTATACTTATAGTATACACCTTTTTCTCTTAAATTCCAAGGCAGTGAGCAATAAAAATTGTCACTGCCGCAAATAAAAATACTTCCACAAATATAAATGTTCCCATCCCAATAATCAGGATATTTAACATCCTGTTTTTTCTTATCTTTTTCATCTTTTCCTTAATTCCAGACTGCATAATAAGCTGCATCCTGTGTTATCGTCATATTCTGATCCAGAGCATTTCCCTCTGCATCTGCCCATCCTGTAAATGTTTTTCCTTCTGCCACCGGATCTTTAGGAACCGGAACCATATCATCTGCATGAACTGTATAGCACTTATAACAGTCTGTATCTGTGTTCATCAGATAATAACTTACCTGATATGTCTCCAAAACTTCTTCCTGAAGTTTATTTACAACCGCTGTCCTGTCATATGACACGGTTCCCGGTTTTCCATTGGGGTGTTTAAATTCCTCTGTCACACTTACGGATAACAACTGTTTCTCTTTATCCGCTGCATTTACTTTTAACCGAATATTCGAATCAGAATCAATCGCATATGCAAGTGTTTCTAAAAAATCAGCTTCCAACTGGTTCTTATCTGCAACATCATATTTCTTTGCCAGCAGATTTTCCGCTGTCTCTTCCGCAGCAGACGGTAAATTGCTTTTTAATTCCATGCTCCGGTTCATTCTTCCCGATACCGCCATGATCGTTAAAAAGATCACTCCGGCAATACAGGTTGTGACAACCGCCCTGATGATTAATTTCATTTGTGCCCCTTTCTACATGACCGGAACATGGATCACTACGGTTGTTTTCCGATTACCGGAATCCACTGCTTTTACCGTAAAAGAATACTTTCCGGCAGATGAAAATGTGATCGTTCCGGATGTCTGATCCATCTGGTCTGCCAGTTCGTTTCCATCTTTATCACAAAACTTTAAAAGTTTTACCGCAAGCTCCTGTCCATTATAGTCATGTGCTTTTACATAATCTGCTACATTCACTGTTCCCGGTGCAAGACTGCCACTTCCATGGTATTCAATCACCGGTGCATCTTTTGCGATTTCTGTCTGATACGCACCATAGTCTACATAAGCATTGTAATCAGTCCCATCCGTATTCATATGCGCTGCTATGATCTTTACGATTCCACGGTTTCCATCCGAATCTGTTACTGCAGAAAATATGATCGTAAGGATACATATCGTTACCGCAACAGTGACCAGCAGACCGCCGTGTTCTTTCATGATCTCTTTCATGTCATTCTCCTAACCACACAAACCGTTAAAAAATGTCTCTATCATCGTTTTAAAATATCCGGCATATACACCATATGCCATGGCAAGTACTATGACGGACACCGCTCCGGTCTGCATGCTTCTTCCAAGTTCTTTTACAATCTCTTCCATTTCATACACCATCCTTAAAATGCTGTTGCAGCCATATATACGCTGATCATAAACGTGAGAACTGCCAACGCCGAAACCGACTCTAAGATCATTTCACCAAGCTGTTCTATAAACTCTTCCATTACCTTGCAATCCCCCTTGTCATATGCGTTTTCTCAATGCCAAAAACCGGCATCTTATAATCATAAGACAGTATCACATCTGCCGATACCGTCTCCCCATCCGCATTCGCAGAAGGCGTTACGGTCAGTGTATACCCTGCTGACTGCGCCTGCGAAATACAGTTGCTTATCACATCCCGGTTAAAATCACTGTTTTCAATCTCTGCTATCACATCCGCTTTGTATTCCTTTGCCGCTGCCGTCTGTGCTGATGCAGTCAATAATGCGGCTGCACCAAATACACAGAGCAGATAAAAGAAAAGCGTTGTAAATGCACTGATTATATTTTTCATCTACATTCCTCCCGCTTCTGACAGCATTTCAAATAAAAACATCATGCCAACGACCAGATCTCCAAGTAACTTTATGGATGCGCCAAAAACCGGATACGAATATAACATCTTAACCCGGAAAGCCGAACTTTTATTCCGACGTTCTGCAGCACGGTTTCTCATTTCCTGGACCTGTACTAAAAGGTTCTGGATCTGCACCTTTGCATCTCCGGTACCGGATTCTGAAATCGCATACAGCATTTTCATGCAGCTGGTTGTTTCCGGGATATCGAAATTTTTACAGAAATCCGTATAAGAACTCAATGCTTTCGGCTGCTCTTTCAAACGCTGCAGTAATGCATTTATTTCCGGAACCAGGATCTTTGGTGCACCATCTAACGATTTTGCGATTGAAACCTGCACATTGCTGTGCTGCATTAATAATGCCATCTGCATCAGCCACTCTGGGAATGCCGCATAAAGTTCTTCGGATACCACACGTCTTGCAATATTCCTGCCAAATCTATGCTGCTGCAACATGGCTTTTTCATAGCAGCGCAGCACGTATTCTTCATCCCTGCCGCTTTCTTCTTTTAACCAGTTCCTGGTCAATGTCTTTTCTGATTTTGCATATACGTAGATCATCCATAAAAGAAGTCCAAAAGATGTGACCTGTACCAGACCTGTTGTAAGCACATTGTAAGGGGCTTCCATGTTGAGGATACCCGGAAGCGCATTTAACACATATAAAGTTCCGGCACATAAGGCTGTAGCCACAACAATGGATACCACATTGTTTGTATGTGCTTTTTTCTTTTCTCCCTGAAGCAGATATCCACGACGCTTCCATAATTCCACATCGTTTAATAACAGGGAAATGGAATCATCCGCCTCTCCACCATATTCCTCTGCACTGATCAAAAGTTCATGCAGCGTTCTGATCTTGCGGCATTCATATTCTTTTTCCACGATGTCTAAGGATTCCCTTAAAACACCTTTTTCACTGTAGGAACATCCTGCTTCCAGATGACCGATTGCTTCCTCTATCACATCCTGCATATGCCCCGGTTCAAATGTTTCTTTCGTTTCTTTTAAGGCAGATAACACTTTTCCACTTTTCTGGAATGCATATAACATCTGTTCCATGTATGTAGCTGCATCTGCAAAACGTTTCTGTTCATACATCTTTTTATAGGTATCCAGAATAAATGCCGGAAGTGCCAAAAACATGGCGATCAGCACAATGACAAGCAGCTCCCATTTCAGCTGAAACAGTAATCCGATCACTCCCATCCCGGCAATACATACACCAATGACAAATAAATGCGTTTTCCAGGAAAAATGATATCCGTATGTATAAACCTCTTTTGCAAGGTTTCCCGGATTTAAAAGCAGCAGATTTTTTGCCACACGGTTTTCTTTTTTGATCTGCTTTCTCTCTTTTATCTGTGTCTTTTTCAAACCTGTCACTATCTGCCCTCCTTCCGGTACCTGTAAAAACTTTCACAAAAGAACGGTTCTTTTATTCCAGCACGTTCTAATTTCAAAAGAATATCTTTCGGTATCTCCTCTGAAACAAGTTCCCCATCCTCTACCAGCATATAAATTCTGTTTTCATGATCTTCCCTGGCATAAAAACAAAGCTGGTCTAAATATCTTCTGATCTCCCCATCCTGTGTATTTTCTTTCCGGATCAGAAGTCCAAGATTTACATAACGATAAATCCTGTTTTCCATACGTCTCGCATCATTTACATTATTCATCATGCTCTGGATACGGTCTGGCAGCTTCCTCACATCATCCAGATGGATCGTTGTAAATCCATTGACACCGGTACTCCACTGTTCTAACAGTGATGTCACTTCCGTTGACCTTGCCTCTGATAAAACCAGATAAGCCGGATTCTGTCTTAAACACGCCTTGATTGCATCCGTATAGGAAAAATTATCCTTTACACGAAGCTCTACGGCATCTGCTCCGGCATTAATTTCCGGATAATGGATCTCTAAAGAATCCTCGATCGTGATCACACGGCTTTCTTTCGGAATAAACTGCATAAAAAACTTTGCTGTTTCCGTTTTTCCAGCTCCGGGTTCCCCGCCAAATACAAAGTTCATACCCGCTCTCACACAGTTTAAAAGCAGATGCAGCACCTTTTCTTCACAAAAACCGCTGTTTAACATCCCGTTAATCGTATTACGCACCAGACACGGAGATCTGCGGATACAGACGCTTGTCCCGGTTGCCGCCACAGAATCATGAATGATACTGATACGAAGTTCTTTCGTATCTGCCTCTAACACCTTATTTGCATTGTTAAACTGTGCATCCACACAATTTGCAATGTTATGCGTAAAGGCATCTAAAAAGTTTTCTGTAACTTTTTCTTCCGCTTCTTTTGCTCTGTACTTACCCTTTTTAAGATCCGTGATCCACAGGGCAGAACCGTTATAATCCACATCCGTAACATCCGGCTGCATTAAAAAATCCCAGAACACACCAAACTGTTCCGGGCTTGGTTCAAACATTTCACTCAAATTTAATTTTCCCTCCTTTTAAAAGGTACAGGCAGCATGTAAATGTCAAAGACCAACCGGACATTTGCAGCCGCCTGTTTTTACTCCAGCCACTTTACTTATCAGCCTAATGCATTCATCTTTGTAAAGAAATTCGTGAATGCTGTTTTGAACTGCTCCAAAGCAATTCCGCCTTCCGTTGGATTGCAAATGAACAAGATCAATACTGTAATTGCAATAATCACTGCACCTCTTTTTACTGCACCACCATATTCTTTCATAAACTCTTCCATGGGAATCTACCTCCTTCCATCGTTACTCGATTCTCCTGCAGGTGAAATCTGTATGGGATTAATTAATCCCTTATAAACACAGGAATGCTTTATCACATCGTTGTTCCTTCCAAAAGGTTATATATCAATTCATAGCGGCACATAACAAGGAAAGGAATTGTCTCTTTCAGACTGCAATATAAAGAAAATCTTTCTCTTGCTTCCTGAAATGCACAATCAATTTTGTACTGTGGCAGATTTTCTTTCTCTGCATTCTTTCGCCAGGCATTGTACTTCTCCTGGAGAGATCCGTTTTGTTCTTCAAATATTTTTAGATCATCCATTGTATTTACTTCTGCCACCCCTCTTTGCATTTTTTCATAATACCTTTCATAAAAAAGCATAACCTCAAAAGGTATTCTGTTTTTTAAATGGCACCATATAGAAAACGCACTTCTTACTTCCTCAAAAATGCAATCTGTCTCATACAGCATTTTTCCTTCTTTTTCCATGCTTTTTCGCCACACTACATATTTCTCCCATACATTTCCATTTTTCGATTCAAAGTTTTTTATTTTATCTCTTTTCAAATCATCCCACTGTCGCATTCTAACAGCCAGCTCTGTTGCATTCTCCATCGTATTGTAAATTTTAAACAATTCAGGATATTTCAGTACCAGCCATAAATGCGCCTTTTCCATTCCGTCACTTTCAAAAGTGCCGTTTAAAATACACTTAAAAACATAGTCTGTCAGGAAATGTGAAATCTCTATGGTAAACCTTGGATCATGTATATTTCCATTGCATATTGCAGATATAAAATATTCCTGCTTTATCAGAAGTGCCGTTGCATGATCTATTAATATTCTTCTATTTCTGTCAGCAGCCCGTTGCACTTTCTTGACTTTATAGCAATGAATAAATAGAATAGTTATTGATACTATGTATATAATTGTAACTACTAACAAAAGAGTCATCACCTCACAATTAAAGGATATTTACCATGTTCTTAAAAAACTTATTTTTGAAAAACACTACAAAACAACTAAATAAAACATGCAATAAAAATTTAGATTTCTATACCTTACATGAAAGCTACATGCAATTTGCCAAAGAAATTCTTTCTTATGACTTCAGTACCGGCTATGCTACACCTGTATATAAGAAAGTAGATGTTTCCCACAATATCGATCACCAGCTTCATGCAATCAATAAATTAATACGTATTCTTGCATTAGATATACAAAACAGTCTTACCCAAGATGTCTTTTTAAAGCAGGATCATTTCAGATACAGCCCAGTCTTTGACTGTTACCATGCATATTTTCAAAAATACAACCTTAAGTCCAAGGCAATTATTTACGATTTAGACACACCATATCCTTTTGATATTTCACAAAATCCAACAATATCATCACCTCACAACTCACTTAGACTCTTAAACGCGCTCGGACGTATTAGCAGTCAATTAGATAATCCATTTTCTTTCAAAAAGTCCAATCACTTTGAAAGCATTCTTTACGCACCAATAAATCTCTTGATTCTTTCAAATGGTTTTCATTCCTCAGTTGCAGGAATTTACGATACAAATGCCATCTTCTATCCCGCACAAATATGTGATATTTCCAACCTGTATCAAGAAATATATTTTGATGGACTATTCTTTCGTTATCTGGACTCTAATACAGTGATCCAATGCCCAGAAAACAAATCTATCGGTACTATTTTTGAAATTGGAAGGCTTCTTTATGAACGAAATTTATCTTTAGTTTCCATTCCGCCTAATATATAATTTTCCTGTGCTTATAAGGGACAAATTTACGTCCCTTATTTTCTTTTGGCAGCGTTCTATAACCGCACACTGCCAAGAGCCTGTCAGCCCCATCACGGTCTTCTCCTCTTTCTTTCGTGGCTGTTACGTTTTATCCCCGTCAATGGGGCTTTCTGAAAGTCCTGCATTTCATACTTCCACCCGCACAAGTCCATTTAGTTATCAAGGTTCAACAAAGATCAACAAAGGGAAACATCTGTTCAGATTGAACTTTTCTTAGAAATGCCGTAGAATAAATTCGTTGTTGGTGGCATTTCTTATGAAATGTTTCCCGGAAGCCTTGTGATTGCCGTCACAGGGCTTCTTTTTTTCTGACTCCCATTTACACAGGAGCCGATTGTCTGCATTGCTTTGATGCTACGGTCGTGAAGCTGCCGTGCAGACAGGTTGTTATTTCTTGTTCATGTTTTTTAAATGCTCTTTTAACACTGTCATATTTGTTTTACAATCTGCAAAATGACGATATCCAGAATCAAGAAGATAATATTCTTCTGTTTCACTTTCTTCTTTCGTCCATTCTATATAGTACGGATAATTCTTTACCACGATTGCATAGCCATCCGGCAGATCATAGCGATAAAAGGTTTCTTCTGTGTGTTCATTCTTACACCAGATATTCCAAGACTTATAACTGTTTATAAAATCTTCTCTCTGTGTCATGTTCTTCATGACTGGAAGTTCCGGCTGCGTTATAACGGGTTCTTTATCCTCTATCCATCCGCATCTTCCATTACAGTCTTCCTTGCAGTCAGCGCAACATTCTACTGTTTCGTTACAGCCGCAGCATACACATGTTCCGTTTGGATTCTTGCCTGTAATGCAGCCTCTTTCATACGGCAGCACCTTTTTCTCCGGCGTTGTTTGCGACGTCGCAACAGATTTTTTCTTTTTCGATGCCTGTCCCAAAGTAACTAAGGTATTTAAAGTGTCAATCAAACTTTTCTGCTCTTTCGCTTTTTCCTTTAGTGATCTCTTATAACTTCTGATCTGCGATACTGTCATATCAGAAGTAACTCTGCGGCGTTCCTGTTCCTTTAACGGAAGCATTTCTACTAACTGGGAGTAGGAATATTTTTCATATCTGTCATCGATCCACATCTTTCTGGAATCCGCATCATCTTTTGAACAAAATTCATTCCATACCGAGATCACACGCGATACTGCAGATTTATCCATATGAAAGTTCTTTTCAATACACTCATAGAAATTGTCATATCCTAATTCTTCATGGTATCCGCACAGCTCCATCTCATGAAGATGAAACCCTAAACTTATGTATCTTTTTTTGACATCCGCTATGTCCTGTTTCACATAGTTAAATGAAGCAACTGCAAGTTCATTTACTTCATCCCCGCAATAATCAGTGCCAAATACAATGTCTGTTGTTAAATCCATATCACCACCGCCTATAATTCGTATTCATCCCATGTCTACAAAAACACATACAATGCAAACAATATTATATCAGCAATAATTGCTGCTCCTATCGCCACGCGCCCATCTTTACTAATCCACCCAGCAATAATTCCAAGAACAAAATTAACAATTATTACTATGATCATAATAGTTAAAATACTCATTTCACTGTCTCCTCTCCGACAACCATGTGATCACAGCTACAGTTACCACACCGCAATAACCAGCTTTCTTCCTACCACCAGCCTATGTTCCAAGATTTTGCAAATTCGACTGCCTCAACCTCTTCTTTTGGAATCGTGTATGTTTTGTCCTGGTACCTAAATCTGTAATATTCTCTATGATTTTCTATGTGTCTTATAAAGAAAACTGACGACATGCTTTTATACAACTGGTTCGAATACAGAATCAGTTCGACATCCTTACAACTGCGTAATTTAAACAATACCTGATATCTGTATTTCTGTCCTACATTTTTCTCTGACAAACCACATAAATATAAAATGACTGACCGATCAGGGTATACTATTGGATGCACGATAATTACAAACACGATGCTTACTGTAATAATAATAATTTCTCTCATATAAAGGAGGTCCTCCCATGCCTATAATTGATTCAGTACTCAATAACTTTTCCATTTTTATCTATAATATCTATCTTGCAATTTGAAATGTCCTCTTTTGGAATGTTGCTTGGATATATTCCACCACATTCTCTTCTGCATCTATCACATCTGTTGTATAATGCTCCGTGCAAACATGACGAATACATTTCTCCATAAGTAGGATGATTACACTTTGGTTTTCCTTTATTACATGAATAATATCCACAACTACTCATTTCATCCTCTCCTCTCCGACAGCCACGTGATCACAGCCGCTGTCACCACATCCTCCGGTTCCCATGAATCGGATATCTCACGTTCTGTTCCCTGGAGCTGTTCATGTTCCCATCCGGATAATTGTTTTGCAGCATTTTGAAGTTCTTCATAAATAGATTCCGAAATGGAGATTGTTATCTCTCGTTTGTTGTCCCGATCCATGTTGTCACCTGCTTTCTAATAATCTTTTTCCCCTTTTACTTTCATTTTAAATTGTTCCAACAACCCCCTATATATAAAAAATGCACTTCTATTATCGTGACTCACACAAAACCCTAATGGAAACGGTAACGTGTTCTGCTCCATGGCACTTCTGATTGTATCAGCAGAAGTATTTAATTCCTTTGCAGCCTGTTCCGGCTTTACCAATTCAAATGGATTCATACTTTTCTCCTTTCAGTAGTTAAATATTTTGAACTTCTACCTTAAAAAAATATTCTGTTATATTATCTAACGATAATCCTAATATATCTATAGCGCGGTATATTTCTGATTGTTTCCAATATCTCTTAGATGTGAGTTTCAGCGATAATGTACGTTCTGACATACCCATTTTTTCTGCAAAAACCATTTGACATCCACAGATTTCAGTTATTCTTCCACGCAATTTGCTATAATCAAATTGCATTTTTTTTCTCCTTTCTTCATGTTCAATTATTTGAACTTCATTAAGCATACATCTTATCGCATATATTGTCAACATTAAATTCATTATTTTTAACTTTTTGTTTGATGATATTGAACTTTAGTTCAAAATATGATATATCTATATTTAAGAGAAAGAGAAAGGCGGCATAATAATGAAAATATCAAATACCTCGACAAGACTAAAAAAAATTATGACCGATAACAATATGCGACAAGTTGATATTCTAAAAAAAGTGGAGCCATATTGTCAGGTATATAATATAAAAATGAACAAATCAGATATTAGCCAATATGTTTCTGGTAAAGTTGAACCAAGTCAAGACAAACTTGTAATACTCGGTATGGCGTTAAATGTTTCCGAAGCTTGGCTTATGGGATTTGATGTGCCACCTCAACGCTATCCTACACCAAACATTACTCCCAAAATCATAGATTACTACAACCAATTAAATGACTTTGGTAAAAAAGAAGCAACAAAACGCGTAGAGGAATTAACACATTTTTCCCAATACACTGAATCTCAAGTGCTAAATGCCGCCCATGAAAGAACCGATATTGACATTCCAGCAGATACCGACACTTCCGATAATGATATTATGGATGACGAAAATTTTTAATTTGAACAGGTTGATGCTACGATTAACCAAACAGATATTATTGATGCCTGTAGATATGGTTGTCATTCAAATATGAGGAGGACATATACATGACTAACACAGAAATAGGACACCGAATATATATATCTCGAAAAGAAAAACATGCTACCCTAGAAGAAGTAGCCAAAAAAGTTGGCTTAGCGAAATCCACCATCCAACGCTATGAAAAAGGACTCATTAACGATATCAAATTACCCAATATACAATCCATTGCTAAAGCATTGAATGTAAATCCGAACTGGATTATTGGAAAATCAGAAGAAATGTATGTTCAAACAAGTATTACTCCCAAAATCATAGATTACTACAACCAATTAAATGACTTTGGTAAAAAAGAAGCAACAAAACGTGTGGAAGAATTAACACATTTTTCCCAATACACTGAATCTCAAGTACTAAATGCCGCACACGAAAGAACTGATATCGACATTCCAGCAGGTATCGACACTTCCGATAACGATATTATGGATGACGAAAATTTTTAACTTAAGAAAGGTTGGTGCTGTGATTGGATTATGAAAGTTTATTAAAGGAATCCGATGCACTCGGACTCATCGTAAAAGAAAAACCTCTGAAATTTAATGATGGTCGTATAAAAGGATGCAAAATTGCTATACGCAAAGACATTCCAACAAGCATCGAAAAAGCCTGTGTACTTTCTGAAGAACTTGGTCATTATTTTACATCATCTGGAGATATACTAAATCAACATGATTTTAATAACCGCAAGCAGGAATATAAGGCAAGACTTGCCGCTTATGACAAGATGATTGGTTTAACAGGCATTATTGATGCCTGTAAATATGGTTGTCATTCAAAATATGATATGGCAGAATATTTAGGAGTTACTGAATCATTTCTTTCAGATGCCTTAAATGCTTATAAAGCCAAATACGGCACATATGTTACACTGGATGATTATACTTTAATTCTTGATCCAGCATTCGCCATAATAAAATTAATATAAAAATATCGCCCTGGCATAAACACCAAAGGCGATATCATACACCGCTCTGAATGAACAGTGCCCTAAGCAAGCTTATTGTATCATTCAGAGCAGCTAAGCACAAGCAGAACAGATGTTTTGTCTTGGCTGTTATTTTTATACCCAATTTTAAGGAGGATGATACTATGAGACGTTCAAACGGAACCGGAGCAGTCGTGAAGTTATCCGGTCATCGGCGCAAACCTTACGCAGCAAGAGTCACATCCGGCAAGACAATTACAGCTTCAGGAAATGTTTCTCCCAAACGCGTCTATCTAGGATATTTCCGCACTGCAAAAGAAGCTCAGGAATACTTAAACCAATATGCAGCTTCGGAGTATTATGAAAAAGAATCAAACGAACCAAAAAAAATGTTCAACCATCAAAAAACAACTGAATCAGGAAAATATTCTCCCACTTTCAGTAACGTATATACCGAAACTATTGAATATCTAAAAAGCAGGAAACGCAATTACAGCGCTTCTACATACAAAGCCTTAAATGCAGCATACAACAACTTATCTTCTCTTCATTCCTATAAATTCAAAAATATTGATTATCAGTTGTTACAGGAAGCAATCTCTAAAAACGATGCACTTTCAAAATCTTCTTTAAACAACATTCGCAATTTATTAAAAAAAATGTATACACTTGCCTTAAAACAAAAATATGTCACAGACAATATATCCATACTCTGTGATTACGACTATACGACAAAATCAGATGATAAACATCATCCGTTTACACACGATGAAATAAACCTAATTCGTAACGCACCTTCTTCTCCTGAAAAGGATATGGTTTTAATCCTTTTATACACAGGAATCCGAGCCGAAGAATTTTTAATTTTAGAGAACAAAAACATACAGCTTGATGATCAATATTTTATCACAGGTGTTAAAACAGATGCCGGTAAATCACGTATTATACCCATTCACAACGATATTTTACCTATTATGCAAAAATATTATAGTCCCAAAAAACATTTCTTCTGGGACTTTAACGGAAGTCGACGAATTTATCAGACTTTACGCTGGCGTTTTGACCGCCTTATGAAACAATTAGATCTGGATCATATTCCGCACGATACACGACACACAACTGCAACTGCCATGCATAATGCCAATTTAGATATCATGTACATTAAACTAATATTAGGACACCACATTAATGATATAACCCAACGAGTTTATATTCATTCAAATCCCAAAATTCTAGTGGACGAAATAAATAAAATGAAACTCTAGGTTACTGTTTTGTATATCACGCGTATATCACGTGTAACCCGCAACTCCAAACAAGTCTTTTTTTACAATGAAGAAACCCCGGTAACATCGCTGTTCCGGGGTTCCTCCGAGGAGTTTAGTTATGAAAATGTTAATCTATATAAAGGAAATTGCGTCGAAAGAATTGTCGGGATGTACAGCCTTTATTCTATACAACCTTGTTTAACACCCCGCCTGGGTAAGCGTTGTTAACTTCTTTCGATGGTTACAGTATACGGAAAAAATATGTCTTAAGTGTGACGATTTTCGAAAAGATTTATAAAAATCCTTATTTTTGTTTTTATATTTTATTTATAAATACAATTCTTTCCATATGATAATCTATGTTATAATAATGTTCTAACGTAACAGACAGGAGGACTTTATATGACCGAAACACCTTTATTTGAAAACCGGAGATACTGCGAAGAATGTCACTGTCTTCTTCCCACATCCTACGAGGGAACATTGTGTCCCCGCTGTTTAGAACAGGAACTTTTTCATCAGGTAAAAGAATATATTCAGACAAATAACGCCACCGCTTATGATGTTGCAACACATTTTCATCTGCCGCTCAGCCGCATTAAAGAATGGATTGATGACGGGATGATCGAATACAAAGACATTCCCGGCCACAAACTTTAAATGACTATTTCAAAAATCCGTTGATGATCTGTTCTTCCGCCTCTTTCTCAGTAAGTCCGAGTGTCATCAGTTTGATCAGCTGCTCTCCTGCTATTTTTCCGATCGCTGCCTCATGGATCAGGTTTGCATCGATATTATTGGCAGTCAGCTGCGGACTTGCCGTCACGCAGGCATTATCCATAATGATCGCATCGCATTCGCTGTGACCTGCACAGGCTGCATTGCCGTTCATGACTGAGAAAAATTCCTGTCTGGATTCCCCTTTTGCAACAGAACGTGACACCAGATTCACACTGGAATTATCCCCGTTAATATCCACATGAAAATCTGTCTTTGCGTACTGTTTTCCGTGTGTCATGATCTTCTCATGGATCTCTAAGGATGCGTTTTCTGCCAGATCTCCTCTCGTCACACGAACCGTGGAATCGATTCCTTTGATCTGTGTCGTCTCCATCTCCATATGTGCGCCCTCTTTTAAGTGGACGATGGTCTGCGGATTCATGATATTCTCTCCGTTGCCGTCACCCTCGCCGTAATGGCGCTCAATGTAGCGGACCTTTGCATTTTTTTCCAGATAAAACGTATGCACACCGTCATGTTTGGAAGTATCTACACCACAGTTATGGATCCCACATCCTGCCACGATCGTGACATCTGCGCCCTCGCCAATATAAAAATCATTGTAAACACATTCCTGCATTCCGCTCTCGCTTAAAAGTACCGGGATGTGCACACTCTCATGAACAGTTCCGGGTTTGATGATGATATCAATTCCATCCTTATCCGTCTTGGTCACGATATCAATATTAGCAGTCGTATTTCTTCCGAGTTTGGTGCCGTTCGCACGAATATTATAGGCACCCTCCGGGATCTCGTGCAATCCTGCCACCTGCTCTAATAAATTTTTCTGTATTAAATCCATTTTTTCCTCACTTCCCCGAATTACAGCTTACTGGTCAGCGTCTCACAGGTTCCCGCCGTATGAAGCAGTTCCGGAAGCACTTCTTCCTTGGTGCCGATCGTTTTCACCTGTCCGTTTGCAATCACAACAATTTTATCTGCAATATCTAAAATACGCTCCTGATGTGAAATAATAAGGATCGTTCCCTGAATCTCATCACGCATTTTTTCAAATACCCTGATCAGGCTGTTGAAACTCCAGAGATCGATTCCCGCCTCAGGCTCATCAAAAATGGAAAGCTTTGTTCCGCGTGCCGTGATCATCGCGATCTCAATACGCTTTAACTCACCACCGGAAAGACTGCCATTGATCTCACGGTCAATATACTCTCTCGCACACAGACCAACCTCCGATAAGATCTCACAGATCTCATTCACCGTCATCGTTCTTCCTGCTGCGATTGTGATCAGATCTTTGACTGTCAGTCCTTTAAAATGTACCGGCTGCTGAAATGCATAGCTGATGCCATGTTTTGCACGCTCGGTAATATCAAGTTCTGTAATATCCTCTCCATCTAAAATGATCTGACCGGATGCCGGCTTGATGATTCCGGCAATGATCTTTGCGAGTGTGGACTTTCCTCCACCGTTCGGTCCGGTGATCGCCACAAAATGCTCATCGATCGTAAGGCTGACATCTTTTAAGATCTCTTTGTTGTCCTGATTGTCCTCTACCTCATAAGTGATATTTCTTAACTCTAACATTTCTTCCTCCGTCTGCGTTTCGCCGCTTATCTTACCACGGAACGCGGATATTTTACCATAACTTCATCGAGCATCTCATCATCCGGCTCAAACTCATAACGCACAAGTCCTTTTTCGCCCTTTGCGATCAGCTCATACACCTTTGCCTCCGGGTCGCCGGAAGTCAGATTTTTGTATGTCAGATTATGATCATTCTCATATTTGTATACACTTCTGTCACCTCTTGGTGCAAATCCAAGCACATCATCCATCTGCACACTGCCGATTGCTTTACGTTTGCTTTTTGCCTTGATACGTGCAAAATGAAACTCCCCGTCATAATAAGTGTATTCGAACTCTATATCCGAACGGAATGCTTGAAAATACCATACCAGCGCCAGTGCAATTCCCGGTATCAGAAAAATAATCGGGTTCACAAATGTAGACAGCAAAAACATCAGACATGCAAGTATAAACAATACGGTATTTAATATTTTTTTAGAACCTGTGTTCTTTTTTGGAACAATCACTAATTTCTCATGCATATAATCTTCTCCTGTGTTTTATATTTACCTGTTTACCGGATATTATCCCTTCACAAGTCATCTCTCCTATTTTATCATGTTAAAACATGACAGGCAAGGGTTGTCCCCTATTCTCTGTTCAAATACAGGAAATTTTATACATTTTTTATTTTTCTGTACATCAGTCCTGTTATCGTGTAAAATATAACCAGATGGATTTTTCGTAAATTTTCGCACAGTTGCATGGCATTTTGAAACCAGCCACTGCACACTTTGTCACAAACAATTATTTTTATTATGGAGAGAGCTAATAATGATCACTTATCAATATGAAAAAAATGCATTTTCTACATTCAAAGAAGGAATCCGCCGCGAATGGGCACTGACCAATGGCATCGGCGGATATGCCGGAAGTTCACTGATCGGTGCACACAACCGTACACATCAGGGTTATCTGGTCGCAAGTCTGCACCCACCGATCGAACGCTATCTCGTTTTTTCCAAGATCAACGAATCTCTGACAGTATATGCAGCAGATACTTCTGAAGGTTCTGATGAGCAGCCTCATTCATTTATGAACACTGCAAAAACTGGATCTGCACATGATGTATCTGCCATATATGATCTTGAAACCTCACAGCACAAAAAAAACGGACAGACCTGTTATGCACAGGGGCAGAAATATCTTGTCTCATTTTCTTATGATGGAAGCGTTCACTATACATATCAGGCAGGTGATATCACCCTTACCAAACATATTTGTTTAAAACACGGCGCCAATGTCTGTGCCGTTGCTTATGAAATTGAAAATAATGGTCCGGATGCATCCCTTACCCTGGTTCCTCTTTTTAATTTCCGTGAGCACAGCGCATCCAGCCGCCCGGAGGATTTTCATTTTCATACGACACAGACCGGCAATTCCCTTTGTCTGATTCCGGAAAGCCACCCTGACACTGCCATTTTATTTCAGACAAGCGACGGTATGTTTTCAGACCATACGCCTATGTTTGACATTGATATGCAGCTTCAGACGGAAGTGGATCTTGAGACAGACGGACTCGACTGCCACTATTGTCCACACCAGATAACGTTTTTCCTTCCGGCAAAAAGCCGTAGACAAGTTTCCGTGCTCTGTTCCGTAATATCTGCCGGTGAATCCTTTTCAGATATCAAGCCAGACGCTGCTTTTGATATTTTAAAAGAACGGGAAGAATATACAAAATCACTCTATGCGACGGCAGACATTCATGATGATCTTGCAGACCGCCTAGTTCTCGCTGCGGACCAGTTTCTCTGCGACCGCGCCTCTACCGGCTACAAAACTGTGCTCGCCGGTCTCCCATGGTTTACCGACTGGGGACGTGACACGATGATCGCATTTACCGGACTGACGTTATGCACCGGTCGCAGAAAAGACGCCGAGGAAATTCTTTTAACATTTTCAAAGTATATCCGTCATGGGATCGTTCCAAATATGTTCCCGGATGATAATGCGGCGCCTCTTTACAACACGGCGGATGCATCCCTGTGGTATTTTTATGCGGTATGGCAGTATCTGCAGTATTATCCGGATGATGATGCACACACTTTTGTCAGAAAAAACATCTATCCTCACCTGAAAGAAATCATTTCTGCTTATAAAAACGGTACAGATTTCAGCATTTATATGGAAGAGGACGGTCTTATTCATGCCGGAAGCGGTCTTGACCAGATCACATGGATGGATGTGCGCGTCGGTGACTGGGTTGCCACTCCGCGCCACGGAAAACCGGTAGAGATCAATGCACTCTGGTATAATGCGCTAAAAGTTATGGAGCAGCTTGCATTGCGGTATGAGGATGTGGCTTGCACTCTAATTCCTGACAGTGATACTTCCGCTTCTGGATGTACTGTTTCTGGATCCGGCAGTGAAACTCCTACTTCTGGATGTACTGCTTCTGACTCTGTGAATGATTGCATGACCTCCCACGATTATGCTGCACTTGCCGATCTGATAAAAAAATCTTTCTGTCAGAAATTCTGGTGGGAGGAAAAGGGCTGTCTTTATGATGTTGTTGACGGGGATGAACCGGACGATCATCTTCGTCCTAACCAGATCTATGCGGTATCTCTGCCTTTTACCATGTTATCAGAAGAACAGGAAGCAAAGATCGTCGCATTTGTCAAAGAACATCTTTATATTGGCTGTGGTCTGCGCTCTCTTACAAGCGATCATGCTGACTATCACGGCATCTACTGTGGTTCCCTGCCGAAACGTGATGCCGCATACCATCAGGGTACAGCATGGGGCTTCCTGCTCGGCGGTTTTCTGACTGCTTACGCAAAAGTCCATGATCACTCACCGGAATGTACGAAAGAGCTGCTTGCACTGTTAGAACCGATTCGCCACCATCTGACTGACAATGGATGTATCGGCTCTATTTCAGAAATATTCGATGGCGATGCACCTCACAATCCAAGAGGCTGTTACGCGCAGGCATGGAGCGTCGGCGAGACACTGAGGGCTTATATGCAGGATGTTCTTCCGTATAAAGAAGAATAAGTATTTCAAAAATGCAGGTTAAGGATTGCCTGCCAAATTGTGGTTCGTTTATGAAATAAATCGCCCGCTCAAATGGTGTGTCGTAGGCTTGTGAGTGGCGTCTTGCGCAAAGCCGGAGTAATTTTTGTTCCGTTGTACGAAAATAAGAAAAGTCTAGGTATGCCTGAATTAGATTTTCTCGGAGTGACGTGACCGGCGTTCAACGAGCCATCCGTGGCTCGTGAAGCCTTGTTCTGCCATCCGTGGCAGAACATCACTATGTGTAGACAGGCACACCAAGATTTTCTAATTTTCTCCCAAAGTCACAAAATTAGCCCC
>ERZ791903.747-NODE-747-length-39453-cov-4.415123_pt1 | contig 39453 bp, 26 predicted proteins | sample MGYA00510148_ERZ791903 | MGnify/ENA primary metagenome ERZ791903 (study PRJEB30046, sample SAMN00792080) | human gut metagenome | study: EMG produced TPA metagenomics assembly of the A metagenome-wide association study of gut microbiota in type 2...
ATAAACGCTGAAGGCATCTAAGCGTGAAGCCCCCCTCAAGATGAGATATCCCATAGAGTAATCTAGTAAGACCCCTTGAAGACGACGAGGTAGATAGGTGAAAGGTGGAAGCGTGGTGACATGTGGAGCTGATTCATACTAATAGGTCGAGGGCTTAACCGAAGAAGGTTAGGTTTGCAAGAAAGAAACGGATAGAACGAGAGTTATCCAGAGGATAATCGGATGAAAAAGAATTTTAATGTGCAGTTTTGAAGGAACAGATTTTTTGTTCTTATCATATAGGGGTGTGGTGAAGTGGTATCATAGGGGTCTCCAAAACCTTTGGTGGGAGTTCGATTCTCTCCACCCCTGTTTATAAAGTTTAGTGATGAAGCGGTAACGCTTCTTTTTTTTTATATTTTTATAATTTTAGCAAATACGGCATACGCATCTAGTGTATATATATTTGCTGAAATATATATTATTCAGCCGTATTCGGGCAGTTATTTCCCAATTTACATTTATCAGAACAAAATCTATAACAGATGTTACATTCTCATCTTCTTTAATTACAAATTATTAAACTGTAAATGAATATTCATTTAGGTAAATTTTGGTTCTTTACAAATAAAAGGTTATATGTTATTCTAACTAACGTTAGTTTAGACAAACATAAATTTGGAAAAACTAATATAAATTAATTAGAACTAATATGAACATTAAAGAGGAATGAAAACGAAAATGAAAAAAACATTATATCGATTAACTGCCGCATTTTTTGCGATTGTAGTATCATTTGCCGCAGTACTGGCACTGGCAGGCTGCGGTTCATCAAAAACAACAGATTCAAGTAACAGCAGTAAAACGGATAAAAAAGCGGTTGAAGCTGTTGCAGGAGATTATTATCTGGATTTATCAGAGCTGGGAATGAAACTGGTGATTTATCTGCGGCTGACAGAAAACGGTACATTTCAGTTTTCTAATACAACGGATTTTGAGATCAATAAAAGCTCAGGTGTCGTTCAGAAAGGTGCAAATGACTATGTAATGGTTTATGAATCGGTAAACGGTGCGGATAAGAGCATTTCGGATGGTTTGACAAGCAGCTTTTTTGTAGATGACGAGGGCAGACTGGATTTTACCCATTGTGAAAAAATTTATTATGGTTCGGCATCAGCAACAACAACGAGCGACAGCTCCGATGTGAAACTGCTTGCAGTAAAGATTCCGGAAGGATATGAACAGCCGGATACCGAATCAGCATTTACAACGGGAACTTACACGGCAACGGGTGCGGACAGAACGTATACAGCAACTTTTTATGTGGACAATACATATGTAGTGACAGAAAGCCGGACGGAAAACGGTGAGAAGCAGTATTTTTCGGAAACGGGAACATACGGTGTGAACACATCACAGCTGGCATTGACACCGGAGGGAAAAGAGCGAATTTCATGTGAGGTGCTGAGTGATTTGGAATTACAGATTCAGGTTTTAACAGGAGTGGATACAGACAGCCGCGAAACATTGACATTCAAAAAGCAGGAAGTTAAGGAAGTTACGGCAAAACTGACAGGAACAGGAACGGTTACGGGAACGAATGAAAGCTTTGATGTGACGGTGCTGTTATATTCGGACGGCAGTTATACCAGCCGGGCAGGCAGTTTTACGGAAAATGGTGTGATTGTCCCGGACAGTAAAGACGGAACATTTAAAATTTATCCGGATAACAACGAAACCAAACTGCGCGGTTTAAATCAGATTGCAACCGTACCTGCAGGTACATTAAGCAGTGAAAGCGGCGGTTTAAAGCTTGAGGGCTTCCGTGTCAGAAACTCAGACAATCTGACACGATATAAGTGTGAAATTTCAGAAAATTGAAATAAAAGAAACAAAGAAACTAAAATAAAGGAGAATACTATGCAGTCATCAAAAAAATTTTTTAACTGGGCGTTTAATACGAGGGCAGAAAATGTTATCAAATTACAGAAAGGGGAAATGACATCACCGGAGAAGATGTTTTTAAGCTTCTGTTCACATGAACCGGCATTTATATCCTACGGTCCGGCGGGCTTAAACGCATCGGTAAAGGGTGTCGGATTTTTACCGAAGGACGAATATCTTGAGGAAACGCTGGAGATTTATTTAAAGCATATTGCAACATATGAGCCGGGCGATAAAAGCTACGGTGAGCGTGGTTTAAAGCTTTTAGTGGAGCAGATGTACGGCGAAGAAGCCAGAAAGCGGATTGATTTTACAAAGCTTGGCAGTCTTGAAATGGCAAAAAAGCAGAGCTGGACAAACTATCAGGTAAACCCCGAAGCGTGTCTGATTTTTCATCAACCGCCGATGATTTCCTATAAGCTGAAAGGAAAAGTAGAGATTTACGATGAGAATTTATCCGGAAAGCGGGAGCTTTACCAGCAGTTTATCAATGCACAGCATGACGTATACCACAATCCGACCGGAATGAAACGCTGGAAAGAACAGCCGGCATACATTTTTAGAATTGAAGAAGTTTACGACAACAGTGCAACAAAAGACGGTTTTGGAGAACGGTTAGAATATCCGTATGTGGAAGAATAAAATGCAGAGATTAAAAAAACTGGCGGGAGTGCTTGCCATGGTATTTGTGGTGTCGTTTTTATTTAGCGGGTGCGCGGACGCCTCGATTGCGGAGCGCAGGCAGGATACGTCATCGACCTTGTATACAGGATACGTGGGAACGTCTTTTCCGACTTCATTTATGCCGTGGCTGTCGAGGGACGGTATTGCGCCGACCGTTGCCAGCATGATTTACAACACACTGTTTTCATATGACACGGACAGCGGCACGTATGCGCCACTGACAGCAAAAAGCTGGTGCTATGTGGATTTGGAAGGGCAGCCGCTGACACAGGATCAGACATTTCAGACTGCGAATGACAATGAGGCAGTAGAAAATTATTACAGCACACGCAAAGAAGATTATATGGCGGTGCGGATTGAACTGTATGACAATGTGTACTGGTCGGATGGTGAAAAACTGACAGTGGAAGATGTGTATTATTCCTTTGACCTTGCAACCGATTATGCGCTGTCTAATCATGCAGGCGCGCTGGCGTGGACTGCCGATTTAAAGCATGAATCAGACGGCGGAAAGCTTGTCACACAGGGCATGTTTACGGCAAAACACCCGGATTTAAGCGGTACATACGGGATTCTGCCGGGAGAGGAAGATACGGTGATGTATCTTCTGGTGAATAAATCTTTCGGTGCGGTAACAACGCTGTTTAATACGATTCTGATACTGCCGGAGCATATCTGGGAACCGATTGTAAGCAGTGAGTGTCAGTTAAACAGTAAAAATCCGCAGGGTGAGCTTTTAAAACAGTATGAAAATCCTGTCGGAAGCGGTGCGTGGATATTGGAAAAGGACGAAACGAATACGCAGGTGATTACACTGGTGCAGAATCCCAATTATCATCTGAAAGCGCAAGACGGTTCGGCACTGTATAAAGTGGATAAAATCAAAATTTTATTGTATCTGGATTCCAATACCGCCATTTTTGCCCTGCGCAAAGGCTATATTGACATTCTGGATTCGGCGGTAAGCAGTAATTATCTGAATCTGCTGTCCGGGGAAAAAGACATTTTCGTATCGAATGCACCGGGAAACGGTATCAGTTGTCTGGTGTTCAATGTCAATCCGTCAAAGCCGTATGATTCCGGCATGAAAATGCTGTTACAGGATATTGAAGTCAGAAAAGCGATTGCACTTGCGGTTCATCAGGAAGAACTGATTGCAAATGTGCTGGACGGTGCGGGAAAAGCGGCATCGGCGGGACTGATTTCGGTAAATGACGAACTGCTGTATGAACCGCAGGCGGATATTTTATCCGGACCGGTTGAGGAGCGGCTTACTCAGGCAAATGCGATTTTAGATGAACGTTTTCAGGATAAGGACGAGAGCGGATACCGTTTATACAACGGGGAGCGGATTCATTTTCAGATTGTGACGGCGGCGGCAAATCAGGATTTGGTGTCTTATTTACAGCGCCAGTTGCAAAAAATCGGAATTGAAGTGACATTGCAGGCGGCGGGCTCAACACCGGAAACAACGTATCTGTACAACAGTAATTTTGACATGACGGTGCAGCCGGTGATTTTGTCCATGGCAAATGCAGATGTCATGTATAAAGCGCATTTTGTGACGACAGAGCGTTCATCCAATTACGGAAAAATACAGGATGAAGAATTGACAGATGAAATCAATGCCATGCGTAAAACGTTGAATCAGGAAGCGCGTATTGCAAGGATTCACCATTTGCAGGTGCTGACGGCACAGCAGTATTACAAGATTCCGCTGTATTCGTCCAATGTATTGTCCGTTGCGCGTACCGACAGATTTACAGGGTATGTGGTATCGGACGGCCAAACGATTTTTAACAATGAAACACTAAAGAATCTGGTACAGGTAACAGGAGAGTAAAAAGATGAAAAATACTTATATCATACAGCGCATTTTATATACGCTTTTTATCTTTGCACTGGTTGTTACTTTGTGCTTTTTTATTCCGCGGATCGGCGTGGAAGACCCGTGTGCAAGATATTATCCGGCACAGGGCAATATGAGCGATGAAAATTATGAAATGATTAAGGAGCTCACAAGACAGCAGTACGGGTTAGACGGCTCGAACTGGTCGCAGTATGTACGGTATGTCAAAAATCTTTTAAAGGGTGATTTAGGCACGTCCTATCAGGCGGGTTCGCCAAAGGTGTGGAGCCTGATAGCACAAAGACTGCCGTGGACACTGGTGCTTTCGGTGTCGAGTATGCTTATCAGTCTGTTTTTCGGAATCCTTATCGGTGCGGCATGTGCCGCAAAACGCGGCGGCATGGCAGACAGGATGCTGATGAATGCTTCCACGGTAACAACGGCGGTTCCGTCCTTTTTTATCGCACTGCTGTTGTCCTTTTTTCTGGGATTTCAGTTAGAGTGGCTTCCGGCATATACAGACCAGAATATGGTATCGGAATTTGCATGGAATTTAAAAAGCGTGGAAATGGTTGCCTACAATGCCGCCCTGCCGGTGTTATCGACAGTGGTTGGCGGTATTGTATCGTATGCGCAGAGTACCAGAAACAGTGTGATTGCCGTTGCCAATGAAAATTTTATCGTTACGGCAAAAGCAAAAGGTGTATCGCAGAATAGTGTTGTTTACAAACACATTTTAAGAAATGCACTGCTTCCGATTGTGACGGGGCTTGGAATGGGGCTGTCCGGACTGATTGGTGGTGCGGTGGTTATCGAAAAAATATTTAACTGGCAGGGAATCGGCATGCTGTATCTGGAAGCGAATAACAATAACGATTATCCACTGATGATGGGCATTATGATATTTATGGCGGCGGTGGCACTGCTTGGGAATCTGATTACCGATTTGTGTCTGGGGCTGTTAGACCCGCGCGTTACGGTAGAGTAGGACTGAGAAGTTACAAAGAAACGAAAATAGAGGATTAAGATGAAGGGATTCAGACTGATAAAAAAGATTGCACAGAATAAACAGGGCAGAATCGGACTGATTATTTTGCTGGTGCTGGCGGTAACTGCCGTATTTGCACCGCTCATTGCGCCGTTTGACCCGTATGATGTGACCATGCGCGATGCAAAGGGGCTTGCCCCGGATAAAATCCATTGGCTGGGGACAACGATTACAACCGGACAGGACGTATTCAGCATGTTAATTTACGGAACGCGCGTGTCGCTTGGAATCGGTATTATTACCGGGATAGCAATTTCTGTGCTGGGGTCGCTCTTAGGCGTTGCCGCAGGGTATCTGGGACGAGCCGTCGATATGATTATCATGCGGATTGTCGATGTGATGTTAGTCATACCGACACTGCCGCTGACAATTCTTATCACCAACATTTTTGGCAAAAGCTATGTTGTGATTGTACTTGTTTTTGTGCTGTTTGGGTGGCCGGGACTGGCAAGAACCGTGCGTTCCCAGGTTTTACAGATGAAAAATGCGGATTACGTCAAGGCGGCGGAACTTTCGGGCGCAAAAAAAGGCTATATTATGCTGAAACATATCCTGCCAGGCGTATCCCATCTTGTAGTCATGAGCACGGCGCTTACCAGTGCGGGCATTATGATTGCGGAAGCGGGTTTGAGCTTTCTGGGACTTGGAAATCCCACAATGATCAGCTGGGGGAAAATGCTTTCGGAAGCGCAGAGCAGTGGCGCGGTGCTGTTTGGACAGTGGTGGATGATTGTTGCGCCGGGAATCGGAATCTTTTTATCGGTGTATTCATTTATGCGTGTTGGATTTGCGATTGAAGAAGTCTTAAATCCGAAAATGCACGGACAGGGCAGTGTAAAAAAGCTGTGGAAGCATATGAACGGAACTTATTTGGACGAGGTTTTTGACACAATGGAGGAACCATGCAAAACGCAATTGAAGTAAAGAATTTAAAAGTGGTATTTCCTGACAGGGGCAGAGTGATTCGTGCGGTCGAGGGTGTAGACTTAACGGTAAAAAAAGGGGAATGTCTTGCGCTGGTGGGAGAAAGCGGCTGCGGTAAAAGCATGACTTCCTTATCGTGCATGAAGTTACAGCCGTCTTTGGCAGCGGTGCGGTTGGATCAGCTGTGTATCTGCGGAGAAGATGTCACAGACTACACAGACCGTCAGATGCAGGCACTGCGCGGCAGTAAGATTTCCATGATTTTTCAGGATGCACTGACGGCATTAAATCCTGTGATGACGATTGGAAAACAGATGGACGAGATTTATCGCTGTCATGAAAAAATCAGCAAAAAAGAAGCAAAAATGCGTTCGATTAAAGCTTTAAAAGCTGTCGGCATTCCGGATGCAGAACTGCGGTATCACGCATTTCCACACGAATTATCCGGTGGTATGCGCCAGCGTGTACTGATAGCCATGGCATTTGCCTGTGAACCGGAGGTTATCATCGCAGATGAACCGACAACGGCATTGGACGTCACGATACAGGCGCAGATTTTGGAGCTGCTTTCAAAAATGCAGAAGGAAAAGCAGACGGCACTGCTTTTGATTACGCATGATTTGAGTGTGGTACGCAGTATGGCGGACAGAATCGCCGTGATGTACAGCGGAAAGATTGTTGAGGAAGCACCGGCAAAGGAACTGCTTGAAAATCCGCTTCACCCGTATACAAAAGGGCTTATGGCGGCAGTAGCGCGCCTTGATGACGACAAAAAAGAATTTGTACAGATATTCGGACATCTGCCGGACCCGGCGGATAAGCCGGCAGGCTGTTATTTCCACCCGCGCTGTCCGTATGCGGCGACAGCGTGTAAAAAGGCAATGCCGTTACTGACACAGAATCAACAGGGAAGAAAGGTGCGCTGTTATGAGGCAGGAAAATTTAAAGAATAACAGGGATATTTTGCTGGAAACCAGAAATTTAAGCGTTGAATTTCCTATGAAGAAAAAGTCTTTTTTTGAAAAACAAAAAATGCTGTCTGCCGTATCGGACGTATCCATACAAATCCGGAAAGGAGAAACGTTTGGACTGGTCGGGGAGAGCGGCTGCGGTAAATCAACGTTTGCCAATGCAACGCTTGGTTTTGTAAAGCCCCGGTCGGGAGAAATTTATTTTAACGGACAGCCGCTTTATACGCAAAAAAAGGCGGTGCAGGAAGCAAGACTTCACATGCAGAAGATTTTTCAGGACCCGGCATCGTCTTTAAATCCCCGCTTTACGGTGCGGGAAGCGGTCTGCGAACCCATGCGGATACGCGGCGGATTTGACAAAAATGAGGTGGAGCGGAAAGCGCGGGAAATGATTACGGCGGTCGGACTGACCGGGAAAGATTTAGACCGCTATACTTCGCAGTTTTCGGGCGGACAGCAGCAGCGTATTGCAATAGCAAGAGCATTGATATTAAACCCGGAATATATCGTGTGTGACGAACCGGTCAGCGCATTGGATGTGTCGGTTCACGCACAGATTTTAAATCTGCTTATGGAAATGCAGGAAAAGACACAGACGACCTATTTATTCATTTCCCACAATCTGGCGGCGGTGAAAAAGCTCTGCTCACGATTGGCGATTATGTATCTGGGCAAGGTGGTGGAATACGGTGACGCGGCAAAAATATTTGCAAATCCCGTGCATCCTTACACGAAAGCCCTGTTATCAGCGGTGCTTACGGTGAATCCAAATGAGGAAACGAAGCGTATTGTGTTAAAGGGCGATGTGACAAGCCCAATCAATCCGCCGTCCGGGTGCCGTTTTTGCAGCCGGTGTTATCAGGCACAGGAGGACTGCGCAGACAGGGAATGTGTGCTGACGGAGGTTGAGCCGGAGCATTTTGTGGCGTGTCCTGTGGTGACAGGACTAAAAGCAGATATAGAACAGTAAACGATAAGGAGAGAAAGATGAGAAAGACGACATTGGTGGCGGCAGGGCTGGTTATTGGTCTGAGTATGGGACTGGCGGCATGCGGTTCAAAAGATACGGCAAATCAGAACACTTCAAAAAGCACAACGGAGGCGGTAACGACAGCAGAGAGCAAGACCGCGGCGCAGGCGGCAGGAAAAGAAGGTGCTGAGGTCAGTAGTGAAGTTCTACAGGGCGAACAAGGGGATACAGAAGTGTCCGGGCAGGAAGCGCCAAATCCGGATACACAGCCGGCAGAGGGTGAAGCAGGGAATGAGGAAAGAGCAGTAGTTGTATCCGAACCGGAAGCCTCGGTGGCAGAAGAGGCGCCGCAGCCTCCGGCAGAAGAAGCACCTGCACCGGCGCCGGACCCCCCCGCACAGGAAGAAAAGCAGGAGCGCAGCGTGGAAGGAATTTATACCGGTTCAACCGATAAATACGTAGATGCAATGGGCAGTTACATTCACTATGAGGTAACACTGACACTGTCCGGCGGAAGCTATCAGTATGCGGTCAGCATTACGGTATCGGGCGGTCAGCAGTACAGTTCAAGCGAGAATTATGACGGCAGTTATACGGTAAACGGCGATAACATTTCAATGACAGGAAAGTTAGAAAGCGCCAAAGCATACGACGGTGCCATGACGATTACGGGACATTTGTCCAGTTTTGCGGGAAGCAGTGACAGTATTACAGTGTATCAGATGTAAAAGACCGATACATTTATTTTAAAATTTAGGCTTTACAAATGATATAGATAATGATAAACTTAGTCACGACTAACGAGTATTAGAAACATCTAACAAAAACAATAAGGAGAAAGAGGTTTATGAAAAAAAGAGGAACAGCCGGACTTTTAGGCGGTGCGCTTGCGGCAGTGTTACTTGCAGGCAATGTATTTGGCGGCAGTTATCCGGCTTATGCGCAGGATACACAGTATCATGACGGAAACTATACAGCTTCGGCACACGTAGAATTCCATGAAGCAGTTGTCAATTATGATTTGTATGTGACGGTCAGCGTTAAAGACGGTGTAATCAGTAAAGTAGCTTTAAATGATGCGAAAAATGCAGATATTGAAGCAGTCAATGTGTCGTATGTCAATTATGCGATGAAAGCGATGGCACAGTCTTATATTGGTACAACCGGTACAGCAGCAGATACGGTCAGTGGTGCAACGTATTCAGCCAATGCGATTAACGAAGCGGTGGCAAAGGCGATGGTTAAATCACAGGCCAATGAAGCAGATGAGAATACGGCAGATACCCCTTCTGGTGACAACGGACAAAATGATAACCAGAACGGCAGTGATAACACAAATGATACAGCAAATTCCGGCGATACAGGAAACGGCAGTTATGAACGTGTGTTAAAGACAGGCGCTTATGAACTCACAGCAGACAGCTATGATGCTTCTGCCATGATGAAGATGCCTGCATTTATCTGTATTGATGCAGAAAATAATACCTTCAGTGTACATCCGTATAAGAACGGTGTTGTTGATTATACAACCAATAAGGGTTCAGGTTCGATTTCTTTTGATTCTACAACCGGTGTATACACGATGACGTATGAATCCGGTGTAACGGTTGTGGCAATTGGCGCAACAACAACATTTACAGCAGATGCGGACAGCATTACATTTACAAGTCCGTTACGCTACGGTGCGGCACAGATGAATACAACCGATGCAGATGGTAATTTTCTTTCTTACACAGCAAAGACATCTGCTTATGAAGGCACATTGACAAGCGGCGCATATGTACTGACAGCAGACAGCTATGATGCTTCTGCCATGATGAAGATGCCTGCATACATCGGAATTGATATGGAAAATAAGACATTTGTAGTTCGTCCATATAAGAATAATGTGGTAGACACAGATACGAATAAGGGTTCAGGTTCGATTTCCTTTGATGCACGCACCGGTGTGTATACAATGACTTATGAATCCGGTGTGACAGTTGTTGCAGTCGGCAGTACAACAACATTTACAGCCGCAGACAACGGCATCACATTTACAAGTCCGTTACGTTACGGAGCAGCACAGATGAATACTACCGATGCAGACGGAAATTTCCTTTCTTATACAGCAGTACCTTATACACAGGAAACACCGGATAATGGTGCGGCTGATGACACACAGGGCAAAGAAGAACAGGGAAATACATCAAATGGTGGTGCATCAAATGACAGCACACAGTCGGGAGAAGCATCAGAAAACAATACATCAGAGAGTGGTGCGCAGGAACAGGGTTCAGATAATGCACAGTCCGGCACACAGACATCAGCTAACAGTACTGTAAAGACAGGTGATTCAGCGATGACAGGCATTTATGCCGTATCAGCCGTTTTATCAATGGGTCTTATCCTTGCGGCAGCAGTATTGAAGAAGCGTAAAAGAGTACTGTAAGCTTCTGATGCAGACAAAAGTCTGCTTATAAAAGAAAAATTGTAAAAACAGCAGCGTCCGTATATTATGCGGGCGCTGTTTTGTATAATTTTTTCAGAAAAGAATTGAAGTTATGCGGCTGATACGGTATAATTCAATATGAAAATTTATGTTTAAGTTTATTGATAGATGGAGGACAAAGAAATGACAAGAACATATCAGGTAAAATATAAGAGCAAGAGTAAAATGCTGACAACACCGGAGAAAGTTGAAGATACAAAAAAGACGATTTTAGAAGTACCGCGTGTAAAATCTGTAGAAATTAAAGATGACGGACAGATTGTCAGCATCGAAGTAGAAAAAGAAGAAGATTTTGAAGAAGTGATGAACCGTGTGGTAAATGTATTCAGAAGAATCGATGACAAATCCGAGGTTTCTTATAAATTTGCATTAAATGCATAGTACTGGGCGAAGAACAGTGAAAAGGGCTGTCACACTAAGGTGAAACATTGCGTTAGTGCGGCACCCTTTCATCATTTCAGGCAGATAGAAAATAAGAAGTAAAACAAGGAGAAATAAAATTGGCTGACATTAGAAGCGAGATTGAAAAAAGAAGAACATTTGCCATTATATCCCACCCGGATGCCGGTAAAACCACACTGACGGAAAAGTTTCTGCTCTACGGCGGAGCGATTAACCTGGCAGGGTCGGTAAAGGGTAAAAAGACCGCAAAACACGCGGTTTCAGACTGGATGGAGATTGAAAAGGAAAGAGGTATTTCCGTAACGTCATCTGTATTGCAGTTTAATTATGACGGATACTGCATTAATATTCTGGATACGCCGGGTCATGAAGACTTCTCAGAAGATACGTACAGAACCTTAATGGCAGCGGATTCGGCGGTCATGGTAATTGATGCGTCAAAGGGTGTGGAAAAACAGACGATTAAGCTGTTTAAGGTCTGTGTTATGCGTCACATCCCGATTTTTACATTTATCAACAAAATGGACCGGGAAGCCAATGACCCGTTTGAACTGCTAGATGAAATTGAAAGTGTATTGGGTATCAGCACCTGTCCTGTGAACTGGCCAATCGGCTGCGGCAAGGAATTTAAGGGTGTATATGACCGCAATACAAAGGACGTTTCTTTATTTAAAGCGGCAATGAACGGACAAAAAGAGGTTGAAACAAAGGAAATCGCCGTAGATGATGAAGCACTTCTTGCAGAAATCGGACAGGGCTATTTTGACAAGCTCACAGAAGATATTGAACTGTTAGACGGCGCGAGTGCGGAATTTGATTTAGAACAGGTGCAGGCAGGAAACTTAACACCGGTATTTTTCGGTTCGGCGCTGACGAATTTCGGTGTGGAAACGTTCTTAAAGCATTTTCTGGACATGACAACCTCTCCGCTGCCAAGACATTCTTCAATTGGGGAGATTAATCCGTTTGAAGAAGACTTTTCGGCATTTGTGTTTAAGATTCAGGCAAATATGAATAAGGCGCACCGCGACAGAATCGCATTTATGCGAATCTGTTCCGGAAAGTTTGAAGCGGGCATGGAAGCCAACCACGTACAGGGTGGCAAAAAAATCCGTCTTGCCCAGCCACAGCAGATGATGGCACAGGAACGCCACATTGTTGAAGAAGCCTATGCGGGAGATATTATCGGTGTTTTTGATCCGGGTATTTTCTCTATCGGAGATACAATCTGCAAGTCCAACCAGAAGTTTGAATTTGATGGAATCCCGACATTTGCACCGGAACATTTTGCGCGTGTCAGACAGATGGATACGATGAAAAGAAAGCAGTTTATCAAGGGAATCAGCCAGATTGCACAGGAAGGTGCGATTCAGATTTTTCAGGAATTTAATACCGGTATGGAAGAAATCATTGTCGGTGTTGTCGGTGTCTTGCAGTTTGAAGTGCTTGAATACCGCTTGAAAAACGAATACAACGTAGAGATTAAACTGGAACAGCTTCCGTATGAATATATCCGCTGGATTGAAAATCCGGAAGAAATCGATGTAAACCGCATTGTCGGTACTTCCGATATGAAGAAGATTAAGGACTTAAAGGACAATCCGCTGTTAATCTTTGTGAACAGCTGGAGTGTCAATATGGTACTGGAAAGAAATGAAGGCTTAAAGCTTTCTGAATTCGGTAAGAACAATTAACTTGTAAACGGCAGAGTAAGTGCAGGAAACAGTACAGAAATGAGGACACTATGGGGAAGAACGTACATGAAAAAAGAAAACGTTTACTGACAAAAATGAAAGCTGCGTGTCTGGCGGTGGTGATGTGTGTTTCAACGCTGCCGGTGCTTACGGCACAGATACAGCCGGTGACGGCTTATGCACAGGAGAAGACAGGAACGGTCAATGCCGGTGTCACAGGACTTCGTATCCGTTCATCGACAGATACCTCCAGTACGGCAAATGTCATTACAAAGGTCAGCGGCGGATTCCATTTTGAAATTCTGGATACGGTGCAGACGAGTGATACCTACGCGTGGTATCAGGTGGGTTTTTATTTAAACGGTACTTACACCAAGGGCTATGTGACGAGTGAATATGTCACGGTAGACAGTACGGATATTGACTATTCGGACGATACGGATTTTGAGAGCTATCTTTCAAGTCAGGGCTTCCCGGAATCTTATAAGGAAGATTTGCGCAGTCTGCATGCGAAGTATCCAAAGTGGATATTTGTTGCGGATTTTGTGGACAAGGACTGGGATACGGTCGTTGAAAATGAAAATGTACTTGGCCGGAGCCTGATTTATGCTTCGGCAAAAAGCTCGTGGAAGTCAACGGCGGATGGCGCATACGACTGGGAGAGCGGTTCGTGGTATGAATTGGACAGCGGCGGCTGGGTACAGGCTTCAAGCGCATTGGTGCAGTATGCCCTTGACCCGCGTAACTTCTTAAACGAAACAAATGTGTTTATGTTTGAGGATTTGTCCTATAACAGCTCCGTGCAGAGTGAAACCGGCGTAAGCAGTATTATTGAAGATACGTTTATGGACGGTTCGTCCCATGACTTGTCGTATGACGGAACGGATTTTAGTTATCCTTCGGCGCTGATGTATGCAGGACGGGCATCGGGTGTCAGTCCGTATCATCTGGCAACGCGCATTATCCAGGAGCAGGGCAGAAAAGGACAGGGCAACAGCATTTCCGGAACGGTGAGCGGCTATGAGGGGTATTACAATTACTACAATCAGGGCGCTTATAAAACCGCAACGGCAAGTGCGGTGGTCAACGGCTTAAAGTATGCCGCCAAAACCGATGTGGCGACATTAAGACCGTGGAATACCCGTATGAAATCTGTTATCGGCGGTGCGATTTACATAGGAAGCCGTTACATTAACCGTGGACAGAATACGATTTATTATGAAAAATTTGATATGGTAACACCGTATACCCATCAGTATATGACAAATGTCTTAGCACCGAGAAGTGAGTCTTCGACCGCTTCACAGGCATACAGCGATACGACTAAGAAAAATACGGCACTGGTGTTTAAGATTCCGGTTTATAAAAATATGCCGGACAGTGCGTGCGAGCTTCCGACAGGGGAGGGCAGTCCAAACAATGCCTTAACAAGTCTTTCGGTTTCAGGTTATTCGCTGACACCGACGTTTGATATGTTTACAACTGAGTATGGTGTAATTGTGGAAAATGAAATTTCTTCTGTGGATATCGAAGCACAAACAGCAGATTCCGGTGCAAAACTTACAGGAACCGGCAGTCATGCGCTAAAGGTCGGCACGAATGAGATTGAAGTGACGGTTACATCACAAAGCGGCGAAACAAAGACGTATATCATCCGTGTTGTGCGCAAAGAAGCGGCTTCCGGTGATAGTGGAAACAACAGTAACAACGGCGGTACAGATTCCGGAAACAGCGGCGGTGACAGCGGCACGGATAACGGAAACAGTGGCGGCGATTCGGAAAAGGGCGGATATTCGACAGATTTTCTGCTTGAAAACGGCAAGATATCCAGAGTCGGTGTCGGGAGTGCCGCACAGGACGTTTTAAATCACATTTCCTTTACGGGCGGCGCATACGGAAAAGTAACACACAGTGACGGCAGTGCCAATGACGGTATTGTGGGAACTGGCGATGTGCTTACGATTTACGATAAAAACGGCGGTGAAATGGCACGCTACACGTTTGTGATTTACGGTGATGTCAACGGCGACGGAGCGGTGACGAGCATGGATTTACTGTATGTGAAGCGCCACATTTTAGGAACAAAGCTGCTGGAAGAACCGTATCTGACGGCGGCAGATGCAAACCGTGGAAATGACGGCATTACATCAATAGACTTGTTATATATTAAAAGACACATTTTGGATATCCGGTACATTGAACAGTAGGATTCAGACAGTAGTGGGAGTTGCCAAAGAAATGTGATTGAGGTGAAAAATGACGGGAAAATGGAAAAAGGCAGCCGCAGTGCTGCTGACAGCAGTAATGGCAGTTTTGCTGGTACCGCTGCCAACGTATGCAAAAGAAACAGCAAAGATATCCGTAGGCTCAGGCTCTTGTGATATTGGTGATGAAGTGACGATATCGGTCAGTGTCAGCAGCAGTGTGGACATTTATATGTGTGACATCTGGCTCAGTTATGATTCAGGCGTGCTACAGCCGGTTTCCGGCTACAGCGGTGGGGGCGGCGGCAGTGTGCGCCTGCTCTCTACTGACAGTACCTCATTCAGCGTGCGGTTTAAAGCAGTATCGGCGGGAAGTTCTTCGATTTCTGTAAGCACTTCCAATACGATTATCAGTTCGGCAGATGAGGATTATATGGCAGTCAGTGCCGGTTCGGGTTCAGTAACCGTAAAAGCACCGGTCAGCTATTCAACCGATAATACGCTTGCATCGTTAGATATCAGTCCGGGCGTGTTATCTCCGGCATTTTCACCGAATGTCACATCGTATACGACGACAGTCGGTTCAGACTGTTCACAGCTGGTTGTCAGTGCGGTTGCAAATGATGAAAATGCTTCGGTATCTGTCCGCGGAACGCGCATGGACCCCGGCAGTAATACGACAACGATTACGGTAACGGCACAGGACGGCTCTAAAAAGGTCTATACGATTTCAACAACAAAGGACGATTCTGCGGCGGCGACAACCAAAGCGGACGAACAGGAAACGACCAAAGCCGGAGAGCAGGAAACAACGACTGTCAGTTCGGAAGAACCGACACAGAGTGAGGAACAAATCCGCAGTATACAGGTAGCAGGTGCACAGTATGAACTGGCTGATGACTATACGGCAAATCCGCTTCCGTCCGGTTATGATGAAGTGGATTATGAATATAACGGCATTACCGTTAAAGCCGGAAAAGGCGTGAATACGAAGCTTATTCTGATGTATCTGAAAAATACGGACGGCAAAGGCACATCGGGCTTTTATGTGTATGATTCAGTTGCGAAAACATTTTCATTATATATAGAAGCAAGTGAACCGGATATTACTTATGCGGTGCTTCCGATTACGGATTCCATGGAAAAACCGGATGGATATAAAAAGACGACTTATACGATTGGCGGACAGACGGCAGATGTATTAATGTCTGAGGATGGCAGTTACTGTCTGTTCTATGGTGTCAGTTCGCTGGGCGTTACAGGGTGGTTCCGTTATGACTGCAATGACAATACAATACAGGTATACAGTGTGATGTCCGCTCCGGCGGCAAATCTCACGACACAGACTGAATCACAGGGAGTAAGCGCTGCTTCTGACAGAATGTGGAAAGTAGTGGCACTGGTGCTTTCGGCAGTTGTGGTTCTTTGTATCATTGCGATTGTAATGCTTGCAGTGAAGCTTTCAAAGAGTAAGCGGGCATTTGCAGCGGCGGCAGATGACGGCTATGACAGATATGATGACGATGAATATGATTTTGATTCTTATGAAGAAGATGATGATGAAGATTTATCGGAGGACGTGCTGGCAGATAAAGAAGATGAAATCCAGGAAGACGATGAAGATGAGGTCGTACGTTCGATTTCAGAAGCATTGAAAAAAAATGAGGATGATCTGGAAGTGTTAGACATTCAGGATGTAGATGACGTTGATGATGTGAAACGGACATAACAGAAAAAAGAACAGACTGCTGCAGAAATGCGGTGGCCTGTTCTTTTTTGACATTTTTCGGTATAAAGTGTAATTTACTGAATATATTACTGGAATATATATAATACAAATATTAGATTGCCGCCTGCCAGTGTTCTGCCTGCGCCTGATAATCCTCAGCCTGTGCTAAAAAAGCGGCAGAAAGTTCGGCATTTTTATCCTGTTTGGCTTGTGCGGCAAGCGTGCTGTAACATTTTGAAAGACAGGCAAGCGGCGCATCGCCGGACGAGTGGATGTCGATAATGCTCGGTGTTTCGGAAGCTGCGTTTAAATACCAAAGAACAGCTTCTTCATAATCCTTTAATCCGTAAAAATAGTGTCCGAGTTCCATGCAGATTTCCGCACACGGATTCTGTGCCATATCCTTTAAGCAGATTTTAAAGAATTCATTGTATGCGTTTGTCAGGCGGTAAATGCGTGCCAGCACGCAGGCAATGTTTTTGCGGCAGTCTTCGGGACGGTCTTCCTTTGCAAGCACATTTTCAAAAATTTCACGGACACTTAAAAAGTCTTCATCTGTTCCCGAAATAAAAAGTTCCTTGCAGAACATAATCACGACATAATTTTCAAGGCGCACACCGCGGCGGACAGCATTGATAAAAACACCAAAATCTCGTCTGGTATGGCTTTCTTGCGGCAGATGAAGAATCTTGATGTCACTGTCAAATACGATAGGCTCTAAGCGGACGGTTTCATGAATCGGGGAAATCCATTCAAATGTACGCAGCCGTTTAAACAGCTTCGGGCGGTATTCTTCTTCAAAATTATAAACGGTGTTGTGCGATTTGCTGTTGACGTAAATCATCTGTACAATATCAATTTCAGGCAGCAGCACCTGCTTTAGATTCAGAAACTGCTTTCTGTTTTCCTCGTCTAAGACCTCGTCCGCATCGGCAGAAAAAATGTAGTCGCAGTTTGCTTTTGAAAAGGCAAAATTTCTTGCAGCGGCAAAATCGTTGGTCCATGGATAATCATAAATCAAATCCGTATATCCGGCGGCGATTTCTTTGGTGCGGTCGGTTGAGCCGGTATCTACGATAACAATTTCATCGCAGACCGGACGGTACGAATCCAGACAGCGTTTTAATAACTTTTCTTCATTTTTAACAATCATGCAAAGACTGATTGAAATCATAACGTACTCCTATCTGCCAAACGGCGTATATTTCAAATCTTTTATTACTGTAAGTATGACATTTTTGTGGGAAGACTGTCAACGGGAAGTTTCATAATGGGGAAAAGTATGGTATACTGTTTTTAGTTTAGAATAAGTGGAAAGTGAGGCACAAAAGTATGAAAAAAAGAAAGGCAGCAGTGTTGGCGGCAGCTGCGTTTGCAATAACGGCGGCATGTTTTTTAAACAGCACCCAAAGGGCAGAAGCGGCAGACAATGTTGTAGTGATGTTAGATCCCGGACATGACAGTACACATACAGGGGCGGCAGCATATGGTTTAAAAGAGCAGCAATTAAATTTAAAAATCGGACTGGCGTGCCGTACAGAGCTTGAAAAATACGACGGCATAACCGTTTATATGACACATGATACCATTGCGTGTCCGTTTGAAGGCAGTACAACCAAACAGGACTTAATACAGCGGGCAGAATATGCAGGAGAAGTCGGAGCAGACCTTTTTGTAAGTCTGCATAACAATTCGGGCGATGACAGCGGATATGAAATTTATTATCCCAATAATCACTATGTATCAGAATTTAATGATATAGGATATGCGGTATCTGAGCATATTGCGGGTTACCTGAGTGAAATGGGCATATACCGGAATGGATTGTATACAAGAGATAGTGATGGCGAGGAAGATGATGATACCAACTGGTATCCGGATGGAAGCCGCGCGGATTATTACAGTGTCATCAGAAATTCCAAGTACAACGGTGTACCGGGAATTATTGTAGAACATGCTTATCTATCAGATGCGGGGGATACACATGTATTTTTGTCCAATGACAACATGCTGGTACGTATGGGACAGGCAGATGCCAGCGGAATTGCAGATTATTTCGGACTGCATAAGAAAAATGGTCTATGTACGGATAAATACGGTGACTGGCATTATTACGAAGACGGTGAAGTATCGGATTACACGGGAATGGCGGTCAATGAATATGGCTGGTGGTATGTTACAGACGGTGAAATAGATGATTCTTATACAGGTATTGCAGAAAATGAGTATGGCCGCTGGTATATGCAGGACGGTGTTGTAAACATGGATTATACCGGAATGCTTTGTGACGGAGCAGAATGGTACTATGTTCAGGGCGGTTATGTAAATGATGCCTATACGGGAATGGCATGTAACGAGTATGGCTGGTGGTACTTTGAAGACGGAAAGTTAAACTGGAATTACACGGGAATGGCGTTGAATGAATACGGCTGGTGGTATTTTGAGAATGGCGTATTAAACTGGGATTATACCGGAATGGTATGTAACGAATATGGCTGGTGGTACTATCAGAATGGCAACTTGAATCGTGAATATACGGGAATGGCGTTGAATGAATACGGCTGGTGGTATTTTGAAAATGGATTTTTAAACCTGAATTATACGGGAATGGCGTTGAATGAGTATGGCTGGTGGTATTTTGAAAATGGCAATTTAAATGATGCCTATACGGGAATGGCGTTAAATGAATATGGCTGGTGGTACTTTGAAGACGGTCAGCTGAATCGTGAATATACCGGAATGGCGTTAAATGAATACGGCTGGTGGTATTTTGAAAACGGTCTGTTAAATGAGGAATATACCGGCATTGGCACAAACAGTTACGGCGAATGGTATTATCAGCGGGGCAGAATCGGATATGACTTTAGCGGAAAAGTGAAATTTGATGATACAGAATATACCGTTACAGAAGGTTATGTCGTAGAAAAAAGGATTGTAAATGAAACAGAAGCAGACACAGCAGATACAGTACATACAGCAGGAACGCTTCCAACAGGCGAAGAAAGCGGTACTCTCGGCAAAGAGGCACGATAAAGGGATTGGAACACTTTCCGAAAAGACGGTACATAGTGTACTGAAAAAATTTTTTGAGCCGGAAGAAGACAACCATGAAGTTGCGCTTGAAGGCTATTTTGCAGATATTTACAATGAAAACGGGGTTATTGAAATCCAGACAAGAAGCTTTGAGCGGCTTCGTGAAAAGCTGGCAGTCTTTTTGAACCACTATCCGGTAACAATTGTCTATCCGATGCCCTGCAACAAATGGGTGTTCTGGGTTGATGAACAGACAGGGGAGGTGAGTGAACCAAGAAAATCACCGCGCCACTACACGGTCTACGATGCTTTTACGGAGCTGTATAAAATCAAACAGTATCTGCATCACCCACAGCTGACGGTCAAACTGGTATTAATGGATATGCAGGAGTATAAGACGTTACAGCAGCGGATTCGTACCAAAAAAGGAATCCGCAGGCACGGCGAAAAAAAGGACAGAATCCCGATAGGCATACGGGAGATAGTGACAATTGAGCAGCTTGAAGACTATATGCAGTTTGTGCCGTATGAACTGGATGGCACGTTTACTTCGGCGGATTTTGCAAAAGCTGCCCATATTCCGGTGGATACGGCAAGGATAACGCTTAATATTTTAAGGGATACGCAGACGGTTACAAGAGTAGGAAAGCAGGGCAGGTCGTATCTTTACGAGGTGAAGGAAAACAATAGATGTATGTAATAAAGGACAACGTAATTAAACTTTCAGTCCGCGGATTGGTTGAATTTATCTGCCGCAGCGGTGATATTGATAACAGAACCGGCGGATTTTCAGATGTGCGTCTGATGCAGGAGGGTACGCGCATGCACAAAAAAATACAAAAAAGCATGGGCGCTTCTTACAGGGCAGAAGTTCCGTTAAAAATTGAACTGCCGGAAACGGTGGATGATATTGATTACATCATACGTCTTGAGGGCAGGGCAGACGGTATTATCAGTGATTTTCACGAAGAAGCGGACGGCAGTAAGACACCGGTTGGAAAGGTTATTATTGATGAGATTAAAACCATGCAGTCCGATGTGGAAAAGTTAGAACAGCCGGTGCCGGTACATGAAGCGCAGGCAAAGGTGTACGGCTATATTTATATGGTACAGAACCATCTTTCCGGTATCGGCGTACAGATGACCTATGCCAATCCTGAAACAGAAAAAATAAAGCGTTTTACAAAAGAATATTCAAAAGAAGAACTGACAGAATGGTTTGAAACGCTGATCAACAGCTTTAAACGGTGGTCAGATTTTGTCTTTTGCGAACGTGAAAAAAGGACGGCATCGATTAAGAAGCTGTCCTTTCCGTTTGAATACCGCAAAGGACAGAAAAAACTGGTAACAGGTGTTTATCACTGCATCGGGGAAGCAAGAAATCTTTTTATTCAGGCATCAACCGGTGTTGGAAAAACCATTTCAACTATTTATCCGGCAGTCTGTGCCATGGGACAGAGTAAGGCAGACAAAATCTTTTATCTGACCTCTAAGACGATTACAAGAACCGTTGCCGAAGAAACCTTTTCAATTCTGCGCAGGCAGGGGCTTTCTATGCGGACAGTGACACTGACGGCAAAAGATAAAATTTGCATTCTGGAGGAAAGAAACTGCAATCCTGTTAAATGCGAGAGGGCAGCAGGACATTTTGACAGGATTAACGATGCGGTCTATGACATGATCACACATGAAATGGTGATTGACCGTGAAAAAGTGATGGAATATGCAAAGAAACATTGTGTCTGTCCGTTTGAGATGTCGCTGGATATTTCATACTGGTGTGACGGCATTATCTGTGATTATAATTATGTTTTTGACCCAAATGTGGCACTCAAGCGCTACTTTGGCGAAGGAAACAGGGGCGAGTATATTTTTCTGGTGGATGAAGCACACAATCTGGTTGACAGGGCAAGGCAGATGTACAGTGCTATTCTTGTAAAAGAGGATTTTCTGACAATAAAAAAATATGTAAAAGATACAGACAGGGCATTGTATAACAGCCTTGAAAAGTGCAATGCCGGATTGTTGGAATATAAAAGAAAATGTGATACAATAGATGTGATTGATTATCTGGGAACTTTTCCTGCGGCACTGGAACGGTGTTATGTAAGATTACAGCATTTTCTGGAACATCATAAAAATCATCCGCAGCAGGAGGAAATTTTGCAGTTTTTCTTTACACTGCGGCATTTTCTGAATATGTATGACTGCATGGATGAAAAATATCTGATTTATACAAAGCATGATGAGAACAATCATTTTTATATGAAATTGTTCTGTGTAGACCCGTCAACGAATCTGTCGGAAAGACTGGCACAGGGAAGAAGTGCCGTGTTTTTTTCGGCGACGCTGCTTCCGGTCAATTATTTTAAAGAAATGCTGACTGCAGATACACAGGATTATGCAGTGTATGCACAGTCTTCGTTTGACAGTAAAAAGCGCAGAATTGTTATCGGAAAAGATGTCAGCAGCAGATATACAAGAAGGAATGCAGGGGAATACCGGAAAGTATGCCGCTACATTGCCGAAACGGTACAGGTGCATCCGGGACGGTATCTCGTATTTTTTCCATCATATGGATATTTGCAGCAGGTAAAAGAAAACTATGAACAGATGTATAAACCGGATGAAATCATCATGGGCGCAGAGGGCGGTACACCAAAGCTTACAGCAGAACAGAATCTGATTGTGCAGCTTCCGTCAATGAAAGAACAGGAAAAAGAAAATTTTCTGTCTTTATTTGAAAATGTGCAGGGAAGTGGAAGCCTTTTAGGATTTTGTGTAATGGGCGGCATATTTTCAGAAGGGATTGACTTAAAAAGAGAAAGTCTTATCGGAACGATTATTGTCGGTACGGGAATTCCGATGATATCAAAGGAAAGAAATCTGTTGCGGGATTACTTTGACGGATGTGGAAAGGATGGTTATGCGTATGCCTATATCTATCCCGGCATGAATAAGGTATTACAGTCGGCAGGGCGCGTTATCCGCACAGAGGAAGACTGTGGAGTGATTATTTTACTCGATGACAGATTCTTAACACCCGGATATGAAAAGCTGTATCCGAGGGAATGGAATGAGATTTATCCGGTAACAAAGCACAATTTTAAAAATATATTAGCAGATTTTTGGAAAAATTTAGTGCAATAAAGTTAAATATATTGTATAATAATTAAAAGAATTAATGTAAGCTGTATATACAAGTGTGGCTCGTGAGTGAAAAATCCAACGCAATATTAGGAACGTCTGACAAAATAATTGGCAGTGAGTGGAGAATAGCATATGGAGAATAGTATTAAGAATCAATTAGAAGAAAGCAGAAAAGATGGTACTTTAAAGGAAACGCTTCAGGGGATGGGGTTTAACCGTCTGCAGTCGGTAGAGATTGCCAAAGGCTTGAACAATGAAGTGGATATTACAAAATATGCGGATAAAAAGTATGACGCAGCGCAGATGAAGTCTATCCGGCTGGCGCTCGAAGAAGGCATGGATATCACGCCGTTTGCGGATAACCGTTATAATTATATGCAGATGGAGGAAATTAAAGCGGTTATCAGGGAACATATGGATTTAGATGCGGTATGCAATCCGGCATATGATTATTCGGTCATGAAAGAAATCCGTTTATCGGAACGGATGAATTATGATATTACAAAATACGCAAAACGGGGATTTTCAGGAAATGTTCTTAGACAAATCCGCAAGGCAAGGGAAAAAGAGATTGATTTATCGTTCTTTGTCAATGAAGGATTTGATGAATATCAGCTGCGGGAAATCCGTCTTGGTATTGAACACTGTGTAGATATTACAAAATATCTGCTGCATGAATATACGGGGGACCAGATGAAGCAGCTGCGGCTTGGATTACAGGCCGGTCTTGATGTCAGCTGGTATTCGATGGTTGGATTTTCATCCGCCCAGATGGAACAGGTACGGCTGGGACTGGAAGCCGGAATTGATGTTTCAGGATATGCAGATCCGTTTATCGATGCACTGGAAATGGAAGATATGAGGTTAAAGCTTGAGGGCAAATCCGAAGGCAGCGGGCTGGATGAATTGCAGAGCCAGGAAGTCCTTTTGGGACTGGAAAGCGGTGTGAATGTTAATCTCTATGCAGATGCAGCATATGATTTTAAACAGATGGAGCAGATAAGACTTGGGCTGGAACATGGGATTGATGTGACAAAGCTGCTCAATCCGCTGATACCAAGTGATGTTATGATGAATATGAGGCTTGAGTCAGAAGCATTAAAAAAGTAGGATATTGATGAAATAGGATATGAGGCCTTTTGGGGCAGAATTGAGGTACATATGGGAACACCTGAACTTTTTGATGAAATGGGACAACTTAATAAAAAAGATATTCAGGTCATAATAGCCGATGACAATATGTCTGCGACCCTTTTTTTAAGTGAACCTGCAAAAGAGGAAGACCCCTATACATATGAAGAAGTGATGCGGGCTTTGTCTAATGCCGGCGTAAAGATGGGGTTGGATGATGCCAGGATTCATCATATGGTGGAGGAGCAGATTTATAATACGGCGGTAGTCGTTGCACAGGGGAAGATGGTGCAGGATGGCGCAGACGGTTACTATGAATTTGAATTTGAAACGGATTTGAAGGCAAAACCGTCTGTGCGTGAAGACGGCTCGGTTGACTATTATAATATGAAGCTGTATGAAAAGGTGAGTGAGGGTGATAAGCTTGCACAGTATTATCCGCCGACGAAAGGTGTGTTTGGATTTGATGTAAAGGGGAAACTTTTAGCACCGAAGGCGGGCAAACCAAAATCCAATCTGCGCGGCAAAGGATTTACCGTGTCAGAGGACGGTAATACCTATTATGCAGCCATTGACGGTAAAGTTGAATACTGTAACTATGATTTGCGTATCGTGAATGTATTGGACATCAGTGGTGACGTTGATTTGAATATTGGTAATATTGATTTTAATGGGGATGTCAATATCACCGGAAATGTTATTACCGGTGTAACAATCCGGGCAATGGGCAGCATCTATATCGGTGGCTATGTAGAGGGTGCGGTGATTAAGTCAAATAAAGATATCGTTTTAAATAAAGGCGTCAACGCCAATGGCATCGGACAGATTGAAGCCAAAGGGAATATTTCGGCACGTTTTTTTGAGAATGCGATTGTTTATGCGGAAGGCGATGTCAATGCAGGCTATATTTTAAGCAGTAAGATTATGGCACTTGGCAAAGTCATTGTACAGGGAAGCAGAGGAACGATTCACGGCGGTGATGTAACAGGTGTTATGGGGATTGAAACCTCCAATGCCGGTAATGCATCTTATGCACCGACCAATTTAAGAATCGGAGCAACAAAGAAACTCCGTATGGATTATGCCAATATTATTGTACAGTTAAAGGATATTGATTCCCAGATTGAAATGTATGAGAGTGCATTGAAGAAACTGACGATGGTAAGGGATGTGAAACCTGAGGCATTTGACAGCGTTTCTTATACGAAAATCTGTCAGTCCAAGATTATAAAGAGTGCGGAGAAGGCTAAGTGTGAGCAGGAAAGCAAGCGGCTCTATGATTTGATTAAAGAGTCCGGAAAAGCTGTTGTAAAGGTTGATTCCAAAATCTTTCCAGGAGCACGTATTTATATAGAAGCCAAGGTTTATGAACCGGCGGATACACTGGTACATGTTTTAGTCCGAAAGGTCAATGACAGTATCGTTGTAAGGGATTATGAAGAATAGTGGAGGAACAATCCGATGATAGAGGAAGTTGTATCGGTAGATTTGGCAGTTCATGAAAGACTGACGGTGAGAAAAACAGACTTGCACCGAAACAGCTTACAGGAAATGAAAAGCGAATTTCCATTGTGACGGGTACGCATGGAGATGAACTGGATGGGCAGTATGTCTGCTATGAGATTGTGAAGCAGCTGAATGCGCATCCTGAGAAGTTGAAAGGAATTGTTGATATATATCCAGATGTGAATCCTCTTGGACTTGATACAGGTTCAAGAGGAATCCCTATGTTTGACCTTGATATGAACCGGGTCTTTCCGGGAGATAACAATGGTGCGATTACGGAATATCTGGCTGCCGGGATTATTGATGATATTATCGGAAGCGATATGTGTCTGGATATTCATTCCAGCAATATTTTTGTCAAAGAAGTGCCACAGGTGCGTTTAAATGATGACAACGAGGAGAAGCTTCTGCCGTATGCAAAGCTGCTCAATGCGGATTTTGTCTGGATTTATTCATCTATTACAGTGTTGGAAGCAACACTTGCCTACAGCCTCAATAATATGGGTGTGCCGACTTTAGTGGTTGAAATGGGTGTGGGACACCGTATCAATAATGCATACTGCCATCAGCTGATAGACGGCATTTTTAATATGCTGATTCATATGGGAATATGGGAGGATGAAGCACCGCAGGTGAAACAGCCGATTATTTCTACCGAAGGAGAAGTCAGCATTATCAATGCTGCTCAGACCGGTGTGTTTGTTGCAGCAACAGACCATATGGGAGCAATTGAGATGGGAACGCATATCGGCGATATTATTGAGCCGATAGAAGGAAAGGTGATTCAGAGAATTGAGTCACCGACAAACGGAATTATATTTACCCTGCGGGAAAATCCGGTTGTATACAAAGGTGCGTTGATTGCCCGGGTATATGGAGGAAAAGCATGAAAAAGATTGAGTTATATAGATTAAAAGGCCTCTACCGGGAAGATTTTGTTGTAGAGGGCTACCGGTTCGGCGGAGAGGAGAATTCAGCCTGTATCGTCGGGGCGTTGCGGGGAAATGAAATGCAGCAGCTCTATATCTGTTCACAGCTGATTAAAGTTTTAAAAGAGCTGGAAGCACACGGGGCGATTACACATGGACACGGCATTCTGGTTGTGCCGACGGCAAACAGTTATTCCATGAATGTTGGCAAACGGTTCTGGGCAGTGGATAATATAGATATTAACAGAACCTTTCCGGGCGATCTGCGTGGAGATACCACAAAGCAGATTGCGGGAGAACTGTTTGAAAAGGTAAAAGGATACAGCTACGGTATCCAGTTTGCAAGCTTTTATATGCCGGGGGATTTTATCCCGCATGTGCGCATGATGGAAACCGGTTATCAGAATGCAAGCCTTGCGAATCTGTTCGGGTTACAGTATGTAGTTATCCGAAAGCCAAAGCCGATGGATACGGTAACACTAAATTATAACTGGCAGATGAACGGAACAAATGCATTTTCGATTTATACCAACAGCACTGATCTGGTGGATGACCGTTCAGCAAGGCAGGCTGTGTCATCGGTGCTTCGTTTTCTGACCCGCATGGGCATTTTAAAATATAACAACCACAGCGGCTATATTGCCAGTGTGATTAATGAATATGACCTGCTTCCGGTAAAAACATATGATGCCGGATTTTACAGGCATTTGAAAAATCCGGGAGACCCGGTATTTCACGGCGATCTGATTGCACAGGTAATTGATCCGTATGAGGGAGAAGTCAAAAGTGAAATCTATTCCCAGACGGACGGTATCGTATTTTTTGCGCATACGGCACCGATGGTTACGGGAAATGAGGTTGTATATAAGATTATACGAAGAATGCATGAGTAGTTATTGTTTAATTTTGACAGATATGCTACAATGATACTTATTTCAATAATACATTAAAGCGGGGCGCGGTAAAGTTTGCACCCGGCAGAATTTTAGGAGGAAAAGATGAGCGGCGTTAAAAGAGTTTTTGTTGAAAAGAAAAAACCATATGCTGTAAAAGCAAAAGAGCTTCATGATGAGATTGCAGGATATTTGGGAATTAAGACGATTTCACAGGTAAGGGTTTTAATCCGTTATGATATTGAGAATCTTTCAGAGGAAACTTATACACAGGCATTGACAACGGTATTTTCAGAACCACCGGTTGATGATGTATATGAAATGGAATTTCCGGCAGATGCTGATGATTTCGTATTTTCCGTAGAATATCTTCCGGGACAGTTTGACCAGAGAGCAGACTCCGCAGAGCAGTGTGTGCGTTTTTTCAATGAAAATGAAACACCGGTTATCAAAACAGCAGTTACATATGTATTGACGGGTGCGTTAACAGCTGATGAAAAAGAAAAGATTAAGGAACTCTGTATCAATCCGGTAGATTCAAGGGAAGCATCCAGTGAACTGCCAAAGACACTGGTGACAGAATTTAAAGTGCCGGCAGACGTAAAGATTTTTGACGGATTTAATGAAATGTCAGAAACTCAGTTAAAGGAATTATATGATTCTTTAGGACTTGCTATGACTTTTAAGGATTTTGCATTTATCCAGCAGTATTTTGCAGGAGAGGAAAAGAGAAATCCTTCCATGACGGAAATCCGGGTACTCGATACATACTGGTCTGACCACTGCCGTCATACGACATTTGCAACCGAATTAAAGAACGTTACATTTAAAGACGGTTATTACAAAGCACCAATGCAGGCAACTTATGAAAAGTATCTTGCAGACAGAGCCGTAATTTATAAAGACAGAAAAGATAAATTTGTCTGCTTAATGGACCTTGCCCTGATGGCAATGAAGAAGTTAAAGGCAGAAGGAAAGTTACAGGATCAGGAAGAATCTGATGAAATCAATGCGTGCAGTATTGTTGTGCCGGTTGAAATTGACGGAAAAACAGAAGAATGGCTTGTAAACTTCAAAAATGAAACACACAACCACCCGACAGAAATTGAACCGTTCGGTGGTGCGGCAACCTGCCTTGGCGGTGCAATCCGTGACCCGCTTTCAGGACGTACCTATGTTTATCAGGCAATGCGTGTAACCGGTGCAGCAGATCCGACCGTTCCGATTTCACAGACCTTAAAGGGCAAGCTTCCGCAGAGAAAGCTTGTAACAGGAGCTGCACAGGGCTACAGCTCTTACGGTAACCAGATCGGTCTTGCAACCGGTTATGTAAAGGAAATTTATCATCCGGATTATGTGGCAAAGAGAATGGAAATCGGTGCCGTTATGGCAGCAGCGCCAAGAAGTGCCGTAAAGAGAGAAACCTCTGATCCGGGCGATATTATTATCTTACTCGGCGGACGTACAGGACGTGACGGCTGCGGCGGTGCAACCGGTTCTTCAAAGGTGCATACAACAGAATCCATTGAAACCTGCGGTGCAGAAGTACAAAAGGGTAATGCACCGACAGAGCGTAAGATGCAGAGATTATTCAGAAGACCGGAAGTTACAAAGCTGATTAAGAAGTGTAACGACTTTGGTGCGGGCGGTGTATCCGTTGCAATCGGTGAACTTGCAGACGGTTTACGCGTATCCTTAGATAAAGTGCCAAAGAAATATGAAGGTCTTGACGGAACAGAACTTGCAATTTCCGAATCACAGGAGAGAATGGCGGTTGTCATTGATCCGGCAGATGTAGAAGCATTTTTAGCATATGCCGCAGAAGAAAACTTAGAAGCAGTAGAAGTTGCGGTTGTAACAAAAGAGCCTAGACTGGTGCTTGAGTGGAGAGGCAGGGAAATTGTCAACATTTCAAGAGCATTTCTGGATACCAACGGTGCACATCAGGAAACTTCTGTACTGGTTGACATTCCGGAGAAGGAAGACTGTGTCTTAAATGCAGGCAAGGTTGAAGATGTAAGAGGTAAGTGGTTAAAGGTCCTTTCAGACTTAAATGAGTGTTCACAGAAAGGTCTGGTAGAACGTTTCGATGGCTCTATCGGCGCCGGTTCGGTACTCATGCCTTACGGCGGTAAGTATCAGCTGACCGAAACACAGGCAATGGTTGCAAAACTCCCTGTATTAAAGGGTAAGTGCGATACTGTAACGATGATGGCATATGGATTTGACCCATATCTGTCAAAGTGGAGTCCATACCATGGTGCGGTTTATGCAGTTATTGATTCTGTTGCAAAGATTGTGGCAGCAGGCGGTGATTACAGCAAGATCCGTTTTACGTTCCAGGAATACTTCAGAAGAATGACAGAAGACCCGTCACGCTGGAGCCAGCCGTTTGCAGCACTGTTAGGTGCTTATGAAGCACAGTTAGGCTTCGGACTTCCGTCTATCGGCGGTAAGGACAGTATGTCAGGAACATTTGAAGATATTGATGTTCCACCGACACTCTGCTCATTTGCAGTTGATGTAGCAAAGGAAAGCGACATTATTACACCGGAATTAAAGACAGCAGGAAATGTATTGGTACGGTTTGATATTACAAAGAATGAATATGATTTACCGGATTTTGAACAGGTAAAGGCTTTATATGCGGCTGTTCATGAACTCATTGTAAAGAAAGCAGTGGTTTCTGCTTATGTATGCGATGCAAACGGTCTGATTCCTGCACTTTCAAAGATGGCATTCGGTAATATGAAAGGCTTTGCGTTAAATAATGATCTCAAGGAAGAACAGTTATTTGCACCGGCTTACGGCTGTATTGTGGCAGAAGTAGAAAAGAGCCGTTTATCAGAAATTACAGTACCGTATACAATGGTTGGTACAGTAACAGATGAAGCAAAGTTTACTTATAAAGAAGTGGCAATTAATGCAGAAGAAGCATTAAGCGTATGGAAAGAACCGCTTGAAAATGTATTCCCGACAAAGGTTTCAAAGGATGAAACACCGGTTGAAAGTAAGCTCTACAAGGCAGACAGTGTTTATGTATGCAAGAATAAAGTAGCAAAGCCGACTGTATTTATTCCGGTATTTCCGGGTACTAACTGCGAATACGACAGCACAAAGGCATTTGAACGTGCAGGCGCAGATGTCATCGTAAAGGTATTTAAGAACCTTTCTGCACAGGGAATCAGAGAATCTGTGGATGAATTTGAAAAGGCAATCAACCAGTCACAGATTATCATGTTCCCGGGAGGATTCTCCGCAGGTGATGAACCGGACGGTTCTGCGAAGTTCTTTGCAACGGCATTCCGTAACGCAAAGATGAAGGAAGCTGTTGAAAGACTGTTAAATGAAAGAGATGGTCTTGCACTGGGTATCTGTAACGGTTTCCAGGCATTAATCAAACTGGGTCTTGTGCCAAACGGCTCCATTACCGGACAGAATGACCAGTCACCGACACTGACATTTAACACCATTAACCGCCATATCTCAAAAATGGTTTACACAAAGGTTGTATCCAATAAGAGCCCATGGCTTGCAAAGGCTGAATTAGGTGGTGTATATACAAACCCTGCTTCACACGGCGAAGGTCGTTTTGTAGCACCGAAGGAATGGTTAGATAAGCTGTTTGAAAACGGACAGGTAGCAACACAGTACTGTGATCTGGCAGGAAATGTTTCTATGGACGAAGAATGGAACGTCAACGGTTCTTATATGGCGATTGAAGGTATTACAAGCCCTGACGGAAGATGTCTTGGTAAAATGGCACATTCCGAAAGACGCGGTGATTCCGTTGCAATCAATATCTACGGCGAACAGGATTTGAAGATATTTGAATCCGGCGTGGAATACTTTAAGTAAGATTCGTTTTTGTCTAAGAAAGAATGAAATAAAAGGTTGAAAACCTTGCAGAAGGGAAAATCTTCTGCAAGGTTTTCTTTTTTGTAAGGGAATTGTCACGTTCCTGTGATAAGATAAACATATAAAAACAGGGGAAGGGCAGGTGACGTGCAATGCAGATTCTTCAAAATGTGTTACACAGTCTGACAAAAAGAAAGAAACAGGCGGGAAAGATAACGGTTACAGCGGCGGTTGCGGCAGTTTTCATAGCGGCTATCGTGGTAAGTGCAAATGGCATTTTAAGTTATCAGAAAGCGGTGACCAAGAAAACATTTGGCGGCTGGTTTATAATGGAAAACAGCAGTAACGGAACGCAGTCGGAGGAATTAAAGACACATCCGTATCTGGCAGGAAGCGGAAAAGCTGTGAATACGGCAGTATACAGTGTCTCCGAATTGTCGTCAACAGAGATAAAAATAGGTTATATGGACAGTATGGCGGCACAGCTGGCATCACTTACACTGTTGAAAGGAGCAATGCCGCAGAATAATGATGAAATTGCAGTAGAGCGGCATACATTGGAAACACTTGGATATTCTGAAGAATTGGGGCAGACAATAACTGTTTCCTATCCTGATAAAAACAATAAGACCAGTATTTACGAGAAGCAGCTGGCAGTCAGGGAATATACGCTGACAGGCGTACTGGAGGATTATGCGGCATACTGGGACAGCGGAAGTTATATGCCGGTCATGCTTGTTACGCAGATAGAGGCGGAAAACTATGCGCAGACGGAATCGGTTACAACGCTTTACGCACTTAATGAAGATATCCATACAGCGGATTACAGGCAGATATATCAGGGCATGTATAAGGTATCAACCGCAGATACAAAATTGATTTATAACAGTAAGACATATGACAGTCATGAAACGGATTTCGGGAAAATGAGTTTCTATGCGGGCTGTTTCGCACTGGCAGCGGGAATTTTTGTTACGGCGGCAGTTTTGTGGACATATCAGCGGGAGCGCAGAACAGCTTACCGGCAGTTTGAGAGAATGGGCATGACACGTTTTTGCCGGGCATGGTACCAGCTTACAGAACTGTGTGTGTTGATTGTACCGGCGGCGGTTGTCGGAACGGCAGCAGGCATTGGAATCGTGTGGCTGATTCTGTGGATTTTGTTACAGCGGCAGAATGCACAGGCACAGCTTACGCTGACTGCCTTTGGCAGTGTGGCGGCATGGACGGCGGTTTTTTGTGTGATAACGGCTTTGTGGGGACTGTATGCGGCGCAAAGAGTGGACAGGGAAAAGCAAAAGCAGAAAAAGAAGCTGTCTGTGTGGACAATGCGGTACGGACAGCATGTTATAAAAGCGGGATTTACGGGGATTGTTGTGCTTGCGGTGCTTGTCTGCACACAAAAAATGTCGGCGGTACAGAAAGCATACATCCATGAAAAAAGACAGCCGGATTTAATAATTACACCGGACGGTATTATCGATGAAGGAAATTCAGATACAGCAAGTGAAAGCAGCGGCACAACATCTTCCGAGACGGTACTGGACGGAGAGAAGGTAATGATGGATTACAAATATGATACGGGGAAAATGCGTGTAATTCATGGCCTGCCGCAGTCACTGACGGCATATATCGGACAGATGTCCGGAATTGACAAAACAGATACCGCATTGGTGCAGAACTGGATGGTTCTGTATTATAAGACTAAAAATGATACTGAATTTTATAAGCAGTACATCGAAGAAAACGGTCTGGAAAATTTTTTAAACAAGGGTGTTATGAAGTATGAAATGCCGGCATACAGCGGAACACGTACAATGACACATTTTGTTTTTAGTAAATTTAACGGAACGCGCAGTCTGGATTATTATGTGGCGGCAAACAGGGCAGTTTATGAGGAGCTGGAAGATTATATCGATGAAGAATACAGAGATTATGAAGCCTTTGAACGTGGAGAGCAGGCTGTACTGGTGATTCAGAAAGGGGCTGCCGGGGAATATGTGGACACCTGTAAGGCAGGTGATACACTATCGTCATCTTCGGACTACTTTTATTGGATGAATAATAATCACTCAAGTTATGCTGTATCGGAATTGTATCAGGAATGCGCGGATTATATGCAGAAAATGCGTTTTTCAACAGCAGAGTTTGATGCGGCAGAAGAAATCCTGTCAGATATGGATGACAAGCAGGAAGATGAAATCAGACAGGAAATTCAGGAACTTCCGGAAACGTTACAGGAAAAGATTTTATATAGATACCGTGATAGTAAAAATGTATATCAATCAGAAAATCCGGTGACAGTGGCAGCAGTTGTCTATCTGGATGAAGAAAACGAAACGGCATTTTATGAGAAGTTTCCTATATTAAAGGAAATGAATGCACAGGAATACTGGATTATGCCGGAAAGTGTCGTTTATAATCGTTATCAGTTGTCTGCTAAAAGAATGTGTACGGTCATGGAAAAAGAATATGACCCGGAGCAGTATCGGGATTTAGGTCAGAATGTGATGACGGTATCCTACGGATTATCGGCATTGTATCAGGCAACAGATGAGGTGTTAAGAGCATATCTGGATTCCTACGGCTATTCTTATGCGAGCCATTTTGAAGAAAACAACGTGTACAGGATACAATATCTCAATCAATTGTTTTTCTATGGTATTACAATCGCCGGGATTCTTTTACTGTATGGATTGATTCTGGTGGTATGGAGTCTGTTTTATCTGCAGGAGCAGAAAAAGAGGATACGTCTTTTAATGGAACTTGGAATGGAGCGGAGTGCCATTTATACAGATGAAATGCAAAACTGTAGTCTGGCAACGGTGACGGGGACCGTCATGGCAGGCATTTTGTTTTATGCAGCAGGGACAGTGCAGGGCGGACCGGCGCTTGGAAGCTTACAGACCGCGGGAATTGCTGCGGCAATTGCCGGTACAGGATTGTTGCTAACGGCGCTGATTTATGTCAAAATAGGGAAAAGCGGTAAAACAGGAGCAGACAGATGGAACAAAATGGGAAAATAAAAATACTTGTCGTTGAAGATGACATTTCATTAAAGGATAGTCTGGTACGGCTGTTACAGAACAGGGATTTTTTGGTACAGGCAGTTGAAAATAAACAGCAGGCGGTGGAGCAAATAAAGAGCGGGCAGCAGTATGACATTTATCTGCTGGATGTGTGGCTGCCGGACGGCAATGGGTTTGATATCTGTCATGAAATCCGGAAAATTTCACAGGCGATTGTGATGTTTCTGACTTCATGTGATGACGAGGAAAGTATCACAAAGGGACTGGACATTGGCGGAGATGATTACATTACAAAGCCATTTCGGGCAGCAGAACTGATTTCAAGGATTCATGCAAACCTGCGCAGGCTGACAGTACAGGTTATACCGGAAGTATCAAAAATATCCGCAGCGGATTTGTCCACGCTGCCGCAGGGATACAACCGGCGGAAAATTTTAGCCAGCGGCGATATCCGGGCGGATTTTAAAAGAGCGGAAATATTTAAGGACGGACAACTGTTAAAGCTGACACCGTTAGAAGCACAGCTGTTAGAAATTTTTTTAAGAAATCCCGAAATTATTATTAAAAGAGGACAGTTCTTAGAAAAGCTGTGGGACGGACACGGCAATTTTGTGGAGGACAACACGCTGACGGTTTCGGTAAGCCGGTTAAAAAATAAACTGGGCGTGTATACAAAGGGAAAACAGCAATATATAGAAACAATCCGGGGATATGGCTACCGGTGGAATTTGAGGTGTGTAATTAGTGAAGAAGAAAGCAGCCGGGAGAGCGGACGGTAAAAATAAAATCGGTAAAAATGAAGTGAGAAAACGTGCAGCAGTGATGAATCTGACATGGCTTGTAGTATGGCTTTTAAGCTTTGCGGGAATGGCGGTGTTTTATGAATTAAAATGTCAGGCGGTGATTGGCGCGGTCTATCAAAGCAATCCGTCCGCGGGCATATTAGTCACCAATCATATGTTTATGGCAAAGATAAATTATGAAAATCTCATTTCTGCGGCATCGGCGGTGTATGAAAGCGGTTACACGGAGCGGGGAATTTTCCGCCTGATGTGGTATGCGGGTGGAAAGGGCTTTCTGCTTGCGGGCATTGTGATACTGGCTGTCATGGGATTTATTTCATGGTGGTATATAAAAAAGATTGGCGGCAGTGACGTTTATGCACGGCTGGAAAGCTGTGAAATGCAGGTAAAAAAATGCAGTGATGAACTGGAAATGGTACTGGGATATACCAAAAGAAAAGAAGAACATGTACAGAAATTTACGGAAAATATTGCACATCAGATTAAGACACCGCTTGCGGGGTTGAGCCTGTTACTTGACGTTATCCGGGAAGAAATCCCGCAGGAACAGATGATACAAAACGACATTGCACAGTGTTTTTTACATGTGGACAGAATCAAAGAATTTATCCGTCAGTTACTTACGATCAGCCGCATTGAGGCAGGAAAGGTGCGTTTTATAAAAGAGCCGGTCAGCATTTCAGGTCTGTTTGAAAATGTCAGACAGGCAGTACAGACAGACTGTAAACTGACCTTTGACTGTGCGGATAAGGATGCACAGATTTATGCAGACGGACAGTGGATTACGGAAGCATTGATTAATCTTGTGGAAAATGCCTGCCGTGCGGCACGGGCAGCACAACAGATGCAAGAACAGCCGGAGGTAAAAATAGTTGCCGTGGTGCATGCGGATAAGTGTGTTATTAAGGTAGTGGATAACGGAAACGGATTTGCGGACGGCGACACGGCACATTTATTTGACAGGTTTGAAACGCAGGGAGATTACGCATCGTTTCAGACAGGTATCGGCTTGAATCTTTCCAGGCTTGTGGTTGAAGCACACAGCGGGACGATACAGGCATATAACAGACAAGACGGGCAGGGCGCGGTTTTCAGGGTGGTACTGCCGCAGTTTGCATTAAAGCAGGGTAAAATCTAGTACCTGCGGAAAAGAGGAAATTATGGGAGAAATTTTACGGGCAGAAAATATTTCAAAGACCTATCAGGCGGGGCGTGTTGTCGTAAAGGCACTAAACCGGTGCAGTTTTACGGTAGAGCGTGGAGAATTTGTGGCGGTTGTCGGAAGAAGCGGTTCAGGAAAGTCTACCTTGCTTCGGATACTGGCGAGTTTTGATAAACCGGATGAAGGAAAGGTTTATGTGGAAGGTGAAGACATTTCGGGGCTGAAGGGGAAAAAGCTGGCACAGTTCCGGCAGGAAAAAATCGGGTTTATTTATCAGGACTACAGTCTTTTTCCGGAATATACGGCATATGAAAATGTACTGCTTCCGCTAAAGATTGCACACCAGGCGGTGGATAAGGAGCAGCTGGAGCGGCTCTTTGAAGAACTGGGAATTACGGACTGCAGGGAGCGGTATCCCGATGAAATGTCCGGCGGACAAAAACAGCGTGTGGCAATTGCAAGGGCGCTGGTTACAAGACCGGCGGTGCTTTTTGCCGATGAACCGACCGGAAATTTAGATGCAGAAAATGCAGAAAGTGTGGCGGCGATTTTATCAAGAGCATCTATGCGGTACGGACAGACGATTGTCATGGTTACGCATGACAGGCAGATGGCAGATTATGCCGACAGAATACTTTCTATGGAAAATATTGTGGCGTGCATGAAATGATTGCATTTGACGGTATGGGTGTGTATAATGAAAATGTACAGCAATATATAGTAAATAATGGATATGCTATAAATGCATAGGCAATTGTTAAGAATCATTTGTAGATTTTTTTACTTTTGCGGAAGAAAACAAAGATGTAAGGAGGACAAGCGATGAGAGGTCATATGAAAAAATGTATCAGAAAAGCCGCCGCTGCGGTATTAAGTGCAGCACTTCTGGTTACATCGGAAAGTCCCGCATTTGCGCAAAACATACAGCAGACCGCGGTACCGGCAGATGTAATAACAGAGCAAAGCAGGCTGGAAGACGGCATTGCACAGACAGGTTATATTTCGGACAGCTTTTCTGAAAAAAGGCAGGAAGTACAAAAAGAGGATACAGAAGGACTGTTAAAATCAGCAGCAGAACAATTACCGGGACAATACCGGACGCAGCAGCTGCCGGCGGTCAGAAATCAGGGAGGTTATGGAACATGCTGGGCATTTTCAACGATTGCATGCATGGAAATCAATCTGATGAAAAAAGGTTACGGGGAAACGGATTTGTCGGAATTGCAACTGATTTATTTTGCAACGCATTCAGTGAAGGATAAGCTGGGCGGACTGACAGGTGATGATTACGTGTATACGGATACAGATATAAATTATCTGATGCGTGGCGGAAATTATGAGATGGCGGTTAATACGCTGTCAGACTGGCTTTCAGCGGCAAGTGAGGAAAGCGCACCGTATGAAACGGCAGCCGATGTACTGGATACAGGACTTTCGGATGAACTTGCTTATGCAGATGTAGCGCATTTACAGAACTATAGAAGTTATAATTTGCAGAATATGGAAGATGTAAAACAGGCTGTGATGGATTATGGTGCAGTCGGAATCAGTTATTATGCATATACATATTCAGGGTTTGCCAGCAATCAGTATTATAATGCAGATACAGCTGGATATTATTGTTATGACGAACAGACAACCAACCATGCAGTCACTGTTGTAGGCTGGGATGATGATTATCCGGCACAGAATTTCCCGACAGCACCGGAGGGAAATGGAGCATGGATAGTCCGTAACAGCTGGGGAAGTGATTTTGGCGAGGACGGATATTTTTATATTTCATATTATGATCAAAGTCTTTCCGGTTCAGCAGTGGCATTTGAAGCAGAACCTGCGGATAATTATGATAATAATTATCAATATGACGGAAGTGCATTTGCAATGATGACAGGAAAGCAGCAGTTTAAGGCGGCAAATGTATTTACCGCAAAAGCCAATGAGAATGGCACAGAGCAGATTGCGGCAGCATCTTTTGAGGTTATGGCAAAACAGATGGATTATACCGTCAGTATTTACACCGGTCTTACAGATGTGGACAATCCTGAAAGCGGCGAGTTAAAAGCACAAAAAAGCGGCTCTTTTTCAAGCGGCGACAAGGATAATCTTTTAAAGACGGTTGCGTTTGACGAACCGGTAACAGTAAATCAGGGAGAGATATTTTCAGTAGTAGCAGCATTTGCCGGTTCGGGCGGTCAGTCAGTTATGCTTTATTATGACTGTGCCAGAACATTAAACGGAATTCAGGCCAATTGTGCTGCACAGCCGCATCAGAGTTATATTTATCTGAATGAATATTATGGCTGGAGTGACTATGGAAATACTAATAATACAAACTTCAGAATTAAGGCATTTACAAATAACGTTGCAGAACCGGACACAGCAGTAACGGCGGTGAAGTTAAATAAGCATGCATTGGAACTGAACTGGCAGCAGAGTGAGCAGCTTACGGCAGAGGTGCTGCCTGAAAATGCTGCCAATAAAAATGTAATTTGGACATCTTCGGACAGTGGTGTGGCAGAAGTGTCACAGGAAGGTGTGGTTACAGCCAAAGGTGCCGGAAGTGCGGTGATTACAGTTGAAACAGAAGACGGAAAAATGCAGGACAGCTGTACGGTTACAGTAAAGAAACCGATTACAGATATAAAGATTACAGGAACAGGAGAACTTAAAGCCGGAGATAAAGCGGCATTATCGGTTGTCATTCTTCCGCAGGATACAACAGATGATACAACTGTTGTGTGGACAAGCTCGGATACCAATATTGCAGCAGTTAATCAAAACGGTCTTGTCACGGCACTTTCAAAAGGAACGGTTACAATTACCGCAAAAGCAGGAACGCATACGGCAGAGCATACACTTGTAATAACGCAGGCAGCGCCAAAGCCGACGGAAAGTACAACGGAAGCTACAACAGAAGTGACAAAGCCGACGGAGAAGCCAACGGAAAGTACGACGGAAGCCACGACAGAAGCGCCAAAACCGACACCAAAGCCAACGGAAAGTACGACGGAAGCTACGACAGAAGCGCCAAAACCGACACCAAAGCCAACGGAAAGTACGACGGAAGCTA
>ERZ791903.769-NODE-769-length-38584-cov-13.396558_pt1 | contig 38584 bp, 33 predicted proteins | sample MGYA00510148_ERZ791903 | MGnify/ENA primary metagenome ERZ791903 (study PRJEB30046, sample SAMN00792080) | human gut metagenome | study: EMG produced TPA metagenomics assembly of the A metagenome-wide association study of gut microbiota in type 2...
ATGATATGCGAATAGCGGGTAGGATTGTGGGAGTGCGTAGCACGAAACAATCCGTAGGCATCAAAGTCGGGGGCTTTTGACCCCGACATCACATAAACGATTATACTATTTTTCTCTGCACACTTCAATCCTATTTTGAAGGCTTTTCGATTAATTGGATATTTATGTCTGTTCTTCCATTAATTCCGTCCACGGATCCCTGATTCGTATATTGCCATACTTCAAAATGATATGGAGTCTGCGGCTTTAATTCGTAATCCGCATACCAGACCGGATATGCGGATAATTTTTCCAGATCCAGCTCATAAGCTTCCCACAACATATTACTGTAGATCATAGCATCATAACCTGCTGCTTCAATCGCACTACAAAATGCTTCTGTATTTTTTGTGAACTGCTCCCCTGATACATGATCTGTCCTTGCATCATCATCAAGAATGCTTTCCGGGTCAAATACTACCGGGAGCTGAAGATTATATCCTGAAAGGTGATCCAGCACAAACTTTGCTTCTTCCCTCGCTTCCTCTTCATTTACCGCCTGCGAAAAGAAATAAACTCCGACATCGAGTCCCGCATTCTGTGCCTGCTGTATATATTCGTCAAAGCGGATATCCGCATTCACAGTTCCTGCCTCTGCATAACCGCGGTATCCAATTCTGATAAAAGCGAAGTCATAACCTGCTGCTTTTACCTTTTTCCAGTCAATCTCTCCCTGATGGTAAGAAACATCAATCCCCAGTCTGGAAGTATATTTCTCATCTGCATAGGTCAATCTGTCTCCATCATGAATAAATAATGTATCATTATATTGCTTTTTTGCAATGTTCTGATTAATTTCTACTGAATACTGTTGCCCATATACATCAACAAACTGCAAAATCTCCGGTTCCTTTTCGGATTCTTTTTCTTCTTCTTTTTCATTCTGCTGTTCCTGCTTTTTCACTGTCTTCTCTTCTTTAGCTCCACTGTCGGATTTTTCAGAACTTCCGCACCCTGTCATACAGAAAATCATACAGCAGAACAAAACTGCCATCACTGGAAATGCCCTTTTCATCTAATTTTCCTCCATAAACTCATCCCAGCTTCTTACCTGCTGACTTGAATCCGAAAAGCCGCACATCCGATATAAACATTCTGTAACATATGCTTTTTCGAGCCGGTCTTTTTCACTTGTATAATCCGGGAAGATCACTTTCATCTGAAGAACATATCCGGCTTCGATCTTAGTCATGTCATAGATTGCACTGTTATGAGCTGAGCTGTCCCATCCGGTCAGAATTGCCTTCCCATGATCTCCTTCTGAGGATTTTACAATTTTTTCAGGTTCAACTAACCCCTTACTCTCAATATTGTATACATTTTCTGTCATATTCTCGATAGAAAGGGCATCTGTTCTGGAAGTCAGAGAAAAGATCAGTTGAGACCCATCACTTCCTTCAAATGTAATTGTCTGGCAGTTTTCTCCATAACTGACCAGATCCGGATCCTCATCGACGGACACTTCATTATACAGATCTACCGGATAATAAAACTTGAAATCCGTAATCTTGGAATCATAAGATTCATACAGATCCGGATCCAGATTTTCACTATAATCTGCCTTTGTATCCTCATCGATCCAAAATTCATCTTCCAGATCACTGCTCTCATCTTCCTCCTGCAGTACATCTTCTTTCAGATCTTCTTCATCCTTTGTCTCTTCTTCAGCTTTTTCCTTTTTTACTTCCTTTTTTAAATCGTCTTTTTTTATTTCCTGACTGATCTTTTCTGAGGAATCCCGAAAATGCAGATAAAGAGCAGTACCAATTCCGATCATCGTAACCAATAATAGAACTACCGTTATCAGAACCAGCACCCAGTGCATCGTTCCTGTCGCTTTTTTCGATTCTTTTTCTTCTTTTCTGACATTCACATCAGGTGAATTAATACTCTGTCCGCACATCGGGCAGAATGTACTGTCATCTGAAATTTCACTTCCACAGAAAGGGCAATACATCTTCTTTCCTTCTTTCTTCTTATGATGTCGGGGGCAAAAGCCCCCGACTTTGATGCTCATATCGGGGCGGGCCCTAAGGTCTTTCATCCACCTATGAGCAAGCTCATGTGGGCTTAGACCTTTTGACCCTGGCATCTTCTTATTGTTGATAATACTCATTTACACCAGACACAATTCCCTCAACCATCTTTTGACGGTATGCACTGTCTGCCATATTCAGATCATCCTGCTGATTGGTCATAAATCCCATTTCCAATATGATGACCGGAATTTTGCTCCAGTTAATCCCGGTCATTGTATCATTCACCTGAATTCCCTGGTTTGCCATTCCGGTCGCTGCACAATAATTGTCCAGAACATCCTGTGCTAATCGATTACTTTCATCATACAGATTTCCAACATAAGGATTCCCTGCAGATCCGATTAAAACCAATGCTCCATTTGCCGAACTATTTTCACTTCCATTCGCATGAATCCGGATTGCAATATCTGCACCCGCATCATTTGCCATGGTTGCTCTCTCCGCATTGCTGATTGCAGTTTCATTATCTTCTCTTGTCATGATCACATCATATCCTTCGTTCTGCAATGCCTCCCGAAGCATTAATGATATAGCAAGATTCAATTCGTATTCCGCTATGCCGGAATATCTTCCGCTTGTTCCTCCGGTAGCCTTTGCTTTCATAACATTGCTCCCAGGAGCATTAGGCTCTTTCGCACTCATATCCACATCCGGAGCCTGATGCCCTGGGTCAATCGCAATCAAAATTCCTTTCTTTTCCGGAATGTCTTCATTTTGAGTCGCCTCATCCATTCCAGAAACCGTCTCTTCTGAATCGGACGCTGAATTTTCTTTTTCCTTGGGCAATTCCAGCACCAGATCCGGTGCAGCTTCTTTTGCTTTTTCCTTTTTTCCACATGCACACATACCAAAAATCAGCATGAATACCATACAGCCACACACTAGCTTTTTACATTTCATAATAGACCCTACTCATATTTTTTTATCGTCTCAATATTCGCTTTTTCTGTCTCTGACAACATTGATTCACTGAAATCTTCCGGACGAATCGTTCCTCTGTACCAGGATTTTGAATTAAAATAATCCTGAAGTTCCTGATCATCAAACATTCTTCCATGACGGGCAAAAATTTCATTTCTCGCCAGTCGAAGTTCACTTTTTGACAATCCACTTACTTCACTGTCTGCCAAGATTCTTTTACTGCTATCCGGAAGTATATAATTATCTGTCTTTTCTTCTGCTTCCGCCTCTTCTTTCGTCTCCTCTTCTTTCTCGGAGTCCTCTTTTTTTGCTTTATCAGCGTCTTCTTTCTTTTTCTTACTTTCTTTTTCTTCTTTAATTTTTTTATTCGTACTTTCATTTAATTCTGTCTTCAATTCATTACTGACAGAATTATCTGACGATGTATCTGTTCTATGATTCAAAAGAAACCATGCTGCAACTCCTGCCGTAATCAGAAGACATACTGCAATAATTATTGCAATAATCACCGGCACAGAACTGGAAGAAGATTTTCCTTTTCGTTCTTCTTCCATATCAAAATCGTCTTCATATAATGACATTTTCGGCATTTCTGTCGTATGCTGATAGGTATTTCCTCTTGGCTCTATCTTTCGTCCACATGAAGCACAGAACATAGAATCGTCATCCGTTATATGATTACAATACGGGCATCTCATCTCTTACATTCCTTTCATCCGCTTCTTAACTTTTATGCAACCGGCGTTCCGCATTTCGTACAGAATTTTTGCCCTTCTTCTAATGCAGCCCCACAGCTACGGCATGTCAAACTCTGCATATGCTGTACCGGAGCTGCCGGTTCTTCCCCTACTTTTGTACCACATACTGTACAGAATTTTTGTCCTTCTTCTAATACAGCTCCACATTTCACACAGGTCGGCACGGTCACTTCCGGAATATGTACTTCTTCATATGGTGGAGTTACCGGTTCTTCATATGCCGGGGCTGCCGGTTCCTCATATGCCGGGGTGGCCGGTTCCTCCCCTACTTTTGTACCACATACTGTACAGAATTTTTGTCCTTCTTCTAATACAGCTCCACATTTCACACAGGTCGGCACGGTCACTTCCGGAATATGTACTTCTTCATATGCCGGAGCTGCCGGTTCTTCATATACTGGAGCGGCTGGTTCCTCATATGCCGGAGCTGTTGGTTGTTCATATGCCGGGGCGGCTGGTTCTTCATATGCCGGAGCGGCCGGTTCTTCATATGCCGGGGCGGCTGGTTCTTCATATGCCGGAGCGGCCGGTTCTTCATTCGCCGGGGTGGCCGGTTCTTCATACGCCGGAGCTGCCGGTTCTTCATATGCCGGGGCGGCCGGCTGTGCTTCAAATTGATTTCCACAGAATGTACAGAACAGTGCATCTGCCTCTACCGTCTTCTGACACTTCGGACAAATCTTTCCTGCTCCCGGCTGCGGTGCTGGTGAAACCTGCTTTTCAATCTTTGATCCACATACATTGCAAAATCCAGAGTTGGCAGAAATCTGTGCTCCGCAATTCGGACAACTGACCATTCCTTTTAATACATTCTGCTGTTGCTTATACTGGCTTGTCAGTTCCATACTGGCTACAATCTGATCGCAAAGTACCTTTAACTGTCCCTCTGCATTTACCGCACAATTTTCAAAATAGTATTTTCCGACTTCTCTGTAAAGATTATTCTGCTTTTCCTCTTCCGCTTTAATCGCACTTGAAAGCCTCATTCCTTCCGAAACTTCACGGGATTTGTTCGATACACTTTGTCCAAACTGTGATAATTTTCTGTCCATTTCATCAAAAAAAGCCATTTTTTCATCCTCCGTTCTTACAACCTAATCTTTTCTTTTATTTTAATATAAATTTCCTTTTTTTGCATCATTTATTTAAAGATGCCAGGGTCAAAAGGTCTAAGCCCACATGAGCTTGCTCATAGGTGGGTGAAAGGCCTTAGGATCCTGGCATCATTTAAATCGTATCCGCATCCACCACAAAATCTGTCTTGACCATCAATTAATTTTCCACAGGAAGGACAATATCTCTGTGCAGGAACGTCGTCCCTTTTCTGCTGACCCCTGCCTGCAGACAAGCCTTTTATTTTTGTAATTTTATCAAATAAAGGTAATAACTGCGGTAATGGATCTTCAAATGCTCCCTCATAATAGGCTTTCCCTAATTTTCTGTATAGTTCATCTAAAGTATCTCCTTCATCCAATCCTAATTTGTCTGGATTTACAAAAACTGTCTCATCGTAATTCATGATTCTGCCTTCTTTCTTTTATGCAAGTTCAAATCTCATTGGTTCCATATTATTGCTGTAGCTTACCTGAATGATCGTTCCACGCGGAATATAATACTCTCTTTTTTCACCTAACGGTTGTCCGCTTTCAAGAAAAACCATTCTTTTTTTCTCCGGTGTCAGCCAGTATTCTTCATATTCTGCGACATAAAACACCTCTGCAAGCAATTCATGTTCTATACTCTGATCTGCCTTCGTCATAAAGATATGTACACCATCTGAACAGATCCATACAGCTTCTCCCATACTCATTGGATAGACCTTTTTTTCATACATTCTCTGCAGGCCACGGATCGCACCTGAAAAGGTACTCCGTCCCTGCATTCTGCTCCTTTGTTGATCCATCCCCCAATCCTTTTTTATTCTATTTTCATTTCTTCTTTGGGGAACATATTCTGTGGCCTGAGTTTTTACGGTTCTCTGCATTCCACTTCTTCGATCACCCACCATTTCCTCTGGTGCAATATACATTTCCTGATGTCTGCCTGATCTTTTTTTCTCCTTGAGCAATGCTCCGGCAAAATTTAAAATCAAAGCAAGCAACTGTATTCCGCCCCAAATAAGTAATGATTTTACCGGAAACAGTGCTTTTGTTCCAAGATAATCTTCGGATGTATTGGAAATTTTTTCCAGAATCGGGCCTTTCGTTTCCATACGAAGCATCAGATAGATCAATCCACCACTCAAAATTGTAAAAAGCTGTGCAACAATCGCAATATAGTATGATAACTGTGACTGCACAAGAAGAATTATGATTGTAAAAATTACTGTAACCATAACCCAGATCAAAGCACAGACGATATATATTTTCATCTGTCTGCCTATTACAAATTCCATATCAGCATCCAGGAATGATTTTGTAGACTTTCCTATGCTCCACTGCATGAACTTAAAAATAGATATCTCACTTTTTTCCTCATAACATTTCAAGCAGATAATCGGTAAAAAAATAATGGAAAAAGATGATAGAATCAACAACTGTGAAATATATTTAATTACTCCTTTTATTCCCGACATAACGTCTCCTTTACTCTCTTTCTAATCTCTCTAACATTTCTCTTTTCTTATTTTTAAATATTTTTGCTGTTACAATCAACATAACTCCAAAAAAGATCACTCCAATAATTCCAGCAATCAGGATCATCATTCCTGCAGTCACTTTCATTCTTCTATCCACCCTCCACTTCTTACCTGCTGATATACATTCTCAAGCAGATCCATTTCCGCATCTGTATCATTATTTTTCAACTGTTCATAATACATTTTTTCTGCTTTTTCATAATATTCTGCAAAAGCAGTGTAATCACGATTCTTATTTGCTTTCTGTTCCTGTTTGTCTATTTCCAGAAATGCTGCTCTCTTTTCAATATTATAATCATCTCCGAACTGTTCTTTCATTGTATCTAACGCATTTTGTGCCTCCGTTAGATTGCCCTGCTTTTCATTGAGAATGACAAGATTATTGTATGTCTCATACGTATCCCAGCCCTGATCGATCACTTCCTGCAGCAATTCAATCGCTTCATTTCTGTAACTTGTCTTTCCTGCATCTGCTAAATCAATATCAACCTGTATCAGTCGTTCCAGAATCACCATCTGTCTGGATACAGGAAGTACTTCTTTTGCCTCCTGCAGAACATTTCGTTCCTTACTTAGATTACCACTATCTTTTGCCAGTTCACTCAGCATGACATAGGAACGCATGATAAGTTCCTCATTTTCACTTTTTGAAATGCAATCCCTAAAAGCTTCCTCTGCCTTATCTGTATTTCCAGAAGACTTTTCTATTTCTCCTCTCGCATAAAGAAGCGAATCATCTGCTATTTGATAATCTTCTGCATGATCCAACACCTCTTTTGCCTTATCTAGTTCATCATTATAAGCAAGTGCAATGGCGTAATCACGGTAAAACTCACTTTTTTGTCCACCATGTTGGAATACTTTCTTAAATGCTTTTACTGCCTCTCCATAATCTTCCAGTTCAAAGCAGCTTTCCGCTTTCAGATAATACAAATCTGCAATTCGGTCATCTGAAAGATCTACTTTTTCATTCTGAAATATATCATAGTCAATAAAATCAATACAATCCTGATATTCTTTCTGTTCATACAATGCACAGGCATTCTGATAATAACTTTCTTCTTTAGCCGGAAGCAGATTAATTGCTTTTTGATACTGTGCTTCCTCTTTTTCGTATTCTCCTGATTTTCTATATTCCGTCTGTTGCTTTACAATTTCATTATACCGATTTACTTTTTCAAGTTTCATGGTATGGATTCCATATCCGATCGCAATGATCGACAGTCCCATTCCGGCTACCAGCCCGAGCATTGCCACTCTCTGACCGATCACCAGTTTTCTGTATCTGGCATCTTTCTTATATACATTCTGTAAAGCCTGAAACATTTCCCTTGCATTTTTATATCTCTTTTCAGACTTAGGATCCATTGCTTTTAAGATCACCGCTGCAAAAGCTTCACTTACATAATTTTTAAGCAGATACTCTTCTGCCTTTGTGCGGTTTCTTCCTGCTTTTTTCCCTGTGATCAGATGAAAAAGTGTCGCTCCCGTACTATAAATATCACTTTTTTCATCAATCACCCGATACTGCGGCAGCTCCCGCCCTTCTCTTGAATCCAATGCAATAATATACTGTTCCGGTGATGCATATCCCTCCGTATACCCTAAAACTGTATTTCCATTCACAGCAAATGATACATTAAAATCAATCAGACAGACATCTCCCCTCGGAGTCACCATGATATTTGCCGGCTTGATATCTCCATGAATGATCGGTGGAGTCTGGGTATGCAGATAATTCAATGCACTGCACAATTGCATCGCCCAACGGATCAGTTGTCTTTGGGAAAATTGTCTTCTTTCTTCCATAAGTTCTTTCAATGATCTTCCTGGAATAAAGCTCATCGCCGTATAGATCTCACCATTTTCCTCAAAAAAATCTACCACTTGAGGGAGATACATATGATTCAGATTTTTTAGAATATCTACTTCATTTCTGTTGATCCTGGCATCTCTGCTTTTCCTTTTGATCTTTTTTAAGACAACTTCCTTCTGCAAACGTTTATGATATGCTTTATAGATGACTCCACCGCTTCCTGATCCAAGATAGCCCAGTATTTCATAGGTTTCATCCATATATCCTTTTCTGCTGTACATTTCTCAATTCCTTTACTCATTTAACAATTATCTTCGGTCTTTCGCCACATTACGAAGCAGCAATGTAGCAACAACCATCAGCACCGCTGTCATCAGGATCAAGATTCCACTTGCAGTCCATACATGTCCCGCCGTTGCTTTGAAAAAGCTTTCTGCTTCATGCTCCAACATCGGAAAATCTGCCTGCATCCGCAAATCCAGCTTATTCAGTCTTGCAATACTTCCAAGTGCCTCCACTGACCAGCGGCTGACCGTACAATAAGAGATGATTTTTCCTGCACCTTTCAGTGTAAATAAAATTCCACTAAATAAAAGCTGCACGATCAGAACGAATGGAGCCGCTGCCATCGCTTTGTCTCCCGACTGAACTACAGATGAAATAATAAATCCCATGGCAACCGATGCAATTACAGTCAGCCATACCGTAAATAACATTTCCGGTCGGAAATCAGAGAAGAAAATTCCTTTTTTGCTATTTCCTACCAGGCTCAAAAATACTAATGTCAAAATAATTGACTGAATCAGTCCTAGTAATGCCTGCAGTACAAATTTTGACATCATATAACACGGTAGCTTCAAATTCGACATATATTCTCTTTTCAGAATTACACGTTCTTTGCATATTTCCTGAATCGAATTGAACATTCCAATCCAAATTCCTGAACAGCTCAATGCAAATAACATCGACTTTGTACTTTCGTAGATTTTAAATATATCTTTATCTGCTACGATCTTCAGTAAAATTGCGATCAGCAATGGCTGAATTAACAGCAATGCCAGTCTTTGCCGATCATTCCACAGAAGTTCTGCATATCTTCCGGTTAAAATACCAAATTGCCTGAAACCTGAAGTACCCTTATTTTTCTTTGCAATTTCCCTTGACTGGGTTTCATCCATACTGCCTCTTCGTCCGGAAATTTCTGACCGGTCACGTGACTGTTCAAATCTTCTCTGCCACAGTTCCGGGTTTTCTGCAATCATATTATAGATATTGACAAGATCATCTGTCTGATAAAATTTCTTTGCTTCTTCAACATTCCCACAAAAACAGAGCCTTCCTCCCGGTCCCATAAAGATGATTTTGTCGCAGAGATGAAGATTCTGCGTCGTATGCGTTACCATTACGATCGTCTTATTCTGTTCTTTTGACAATTTGCTCAACGTCATCATCAGATTTTTTTCTGTTCCCGGGTCGAGTCCTGATGTTGGTTCATCCAGGAAGAACAATTTGGGATCTGCCAGTAATTCAACAGCAATACTTGCTCTTTTTTTCTGTCCTCCCGAAAGTTTTCTGATATAGGTATTCTGATGCTCCTCTAAATCCACCATTTTCAACACTGCATGAATCCGCTGCTCCATCTCCTGTCTCTGCGTATCTTTTGGCATTTTTAATTTCGCAGTATATAAAAGCATTCTTTTCAATGTCAGATTTTCATAAATAATATCCTGCTGCGGCACAAATCCTATAATGCTTTTCAGTGAATGGAACTGTTCGATCAGGTTCACTCCATTACAGTAAACTGCTCCGGTAAATTCTTTGTCAAATCCACTGATTGCACTCATCAGAGTGGTCTTTCCGGCACCCGATCCTCCAATAATCGCAACAAACTCATTGGGTCTGATCTCACAATTTACGTTATTCAAAATTTTCTTCTTTTTCTTCCCGCGTCCTACAATCTTGTTGATATTTTTAGCGTATAAGGAAATACCTGAAGTTGCACTTCTATAGTAAATATAACCATTGGTATAGAACATCTGAAAATCCAGAATCTGTATTAGATCTTTGTCCTGTAATGCTGTCATTCCTCTGACCGGCTGGCCATTCACAAGCACTCCGTTCACACTATTTCTGTCATACAACATCATTTTGCCATTTTGTCTGCAAATAGTGCAATGTACTTTTGAAACTCCGGGACTGTGAAGTACGATCTGATTACTGCCGTCTCGTCCAATCGATATAGGCTGTAATCCAAACGCCTGCCTTTTCCACTTTTCGGTTTCTTCAGAATCCCTGTACAACAGCAATACCATCTGATCCGGCTGATGGATATTTCCAATTCTCAGCACACTCTTATCCGACAGCTCTACATATCCGTCTTTCTTACTCAAAAGCCGGTTTTCTCCCATATTGGCAACAAACGTTCCATTACTGCTGTCCTGATCTTCATATGCAACAGAATCTTTTTTCATTAAGAACTTTCCCTGAACTTTGGATATGATCGGATCCGCAAGCACCACCTCACACTGTTCGGCATTTCGCCCCAATAACAGTTCTCTTTTTCCGATGCGATCCAGATCAATTTCTCTCATTTCACTGGTTGTATCAATAATTGTTAAAGTTCTTCTTGACATCTCGCATCTCCTTTCTGGTTCTTTTCAATGGTACCTGGCTCCTGATCAGTACTTCTTCCTTAAATCCGGCTTTCCTTATCGGAGGTATTTCGCATTCCCTCTCGTCCTTCCATCCTTCCAGATAATCTCTCATTTTCTTCTTTCGCACCCCTTTGATTTTATTTCATATTTTTAAATAACCGCTCATTCCACTTCGGTGGTTTCTTCCCTTTGATCTTTTCCGGCATCGGTTCATACTTCGTTACGCTCCGGTGCATCGGGCTGTTTTTATGATGCCTGCCAAGATAGAGCAGGGCAATTCCTGTTCCGATCACCAATGCTCCCGCAAGTAACTGAGATACCGGTAATCCAATTCCCAGAAGAAGCTGATCTGTGCGGAGTCCTTCGATCCAGACTCTTCCAAGACCATATCCGAACAGATACAACAGGAAAAGTTCTCCCTCATATTTTTTATGCTTTCTGTAAAGAACCAAAATGATCAGCAATACAGCACACCACAGGGACTCATATAAAAATGTCGGATGTACCTGGATATAGCTCACTCCATTGATCCGCTCCATATGCTCCCGCATCTTCTCCGTAATATCTCCTGATCTGACTGCATCCACCGGAAGACGCATGGCAAATAAGCTATCCGTGTACTCACCAAATGCTTCTCTATTAAAAAAGTTTCCCCAGCGTCCCAGCATCTGTCCGTTCAGCAATGCCATTGCAATCGTGTCAAAGATCTGAAACGGAGAAAGATGCTTCACTTTTGCAAGGACAAAAACAGAAATAACCGCTGCGATCACACCACCATAAATTGCAAGACCGCCTTCTCTGAGGTTAAAAATATCCAGCAGATCATCTTTATACATATCCCAGGAAAAAATCACATAATAGATTCTTGCTCCGGCAATCCCCGCAATTACCCCGATAATTCCCATATCGAGATAATCTTCCGGGTTCTGCCTGGTTCTTTTTGCTTCTGATGTAGCGATTGCAAATCCGATCAGAATCGCCATTCCTATAATAATTCCGTAGTATGCAATAGAAACTCCAAAAAGGTCCACACTCTTTCCTACATGATCTAACGTAATTCCCAAATGTGGAAAACTAATATCATAATGCATAACTCCATCCCCTTTCTTTCTGCCAACTAAAATAAAGATACCAGGGTCAAAAGGTCTGACACCACGTGTGCTCGCACACGAGTGGTAGAATGACCTTGTGACCCGCCCCAATATGAGCATAAAAGTGGGGCGTAAGCACCACGATATGCGAATGTTGGGTAGGATTGTGGGAGCACGTAGTGCGTAACAATCCGTAGGTATCATAGTCGGGGGCTTTTGACCCCGACATCAAATAAATAAGGCACCATATGCACTTTCTTCTTTCTTCTGCTGCAAATGGTGCCACTTCTGACATTCTCTGTCTAATTTTTATACATTAAATCTGAACAGCATGATATCGCCGTCCTGTACTACATAGTCTTTTCCTTCCAGACGGATCAGCCCTTTTTCTTTCGCTGCTGTATGAGAACCGCATGCAATCAGATCATCATAGCTTACAACTTCCGCACGGATAAATCCACGCTCAAAGTCTGTATGGATCTTTCCTGCTGCCTGAGGTGCTTTGGTGCCTCTTTTGATCGTCCATGCACGTACTTCCGGTTCACCGGCTGTCAGGTAACTGATCAGTCCAAGCAGATGATAACTTGCCTTGATCAGCTTTTCAAGACCGGACTCTTCCAGTCCGAGATCATCCAGGAACATTTTCTTCTCATCCTCATCTAACTGAGAGATCTCTTCCTCGATTTCTGCACATACAACGAACACTTCACAGTCCTCTTCTTTTGCATACTCCCGGACTGCCTGCACGCCTTCATTTGATGCTCCGTCATCTGCCAGGTCATCTTCTGAAACATTGGCAGCAAAAATAACCGGTTTTGCTGTCAGAAGGTTATATTCAGCAAGCCATGCCTGCTCGTCCTCATCATCTGTCGTAAAGCTTTTTGCCATCTTATTATCTTCCAGATGTGCTTTCAGACGCTGCAGAAGATCCAGTTCTTTGGCTGCTGTCTTATCATTTCTTGACAATTTCACCGTCTTCGCAATTCTTCTCTCAAGAACTTCGAGATCAGAGAAGATCAGTTCCAGATTGATCGTCTCAATATCTCGGAGCGGATCAATACTTCCATCTACATGGACGATATTTGTATTTTCAAAGCATCTTACTACATGAACGATTGCATCTACCTCCCGGATATTGGCAAGGAACTGATTTCCAAGGCCCTCTCCTTTTGATGCACCTTTTACAAGACCTGCGATATCTACAAACTCGATGGCTGCAGGGATGATCTTCTTTGTATGATACATCTCTCCCAGCACATCAAGACGCTTGTCTGGCACTGTTACAACTCCCACGTTCGGATCGATCGTACAGAATGGATAATTGGCTGACTCTGCTCCTGCCTTTGTCAGCGAATTAAATAATGTACTTTTTCCTACATTTGGTAAACCCACGATACCAAGTTTCATCTTTCTATATTCCTCCTATAAATCCTTTGATTTCAAGGGATTCTCTTCCCATCCTGTTGAAATTTCTGAAATTCTCTTATTCTTTTTAGTTTTAGTATAGCAACTACTTCTTCTGTCAGAAGCCTCAATACAGTACCTTGTATTATACCACAGCCTGTTATCTTTGTGAATATTCAGTTTCATTTTTCAAAAACTTATATGAATTTATATGATGCCAGGTTCAAAAGGTCTAAGCCCACATGAGCTTGCTCATAGGTGGGTGAAAGACCTTAGAACCCGCCCCGATATGAGCATAAAAGTGGGATGATAATCCCACGATATGCGAATATTGGGTAGGATTGTGGGAGTGCGTAGCACGGAGCAATCCGTAGGCATCAAAGTCGGGGGCTTTTGCCCCCGACATCATTTATATAGAGTTATATTCAGACTGAAAATTAAAAATAGCACCTTCAGAAAGATCTGCTTCTTTCCGTTGGTGCTTTATTTATTACAGTCTTAAGTATTCACTTGGTAAAATTGCCTTCATATCTGATGTAGAATAATCCGACACATTTCTTGTAACAATATATTCCGCCCCATAACTCTTTGCACATTCCATTTGTAAGCAATCCTCAAAATCAGAAAATTCTTCATTCGCAAGACGATGAGAACTATGTTTTTCGCTGTCATGGAAAAGATTTCCGAGAGTGCTTTGAGCAATTTGAGAAAGCTACCATTTTTGACGGAATGACCATCTATGATGCGGAATCCGAAATAGAAGTTCTTTTTGGCTAAGGGAATGGCCACATCTCATGCAGTTTAAATAACCGTCTGCTGATCCAGCCACTTGCCGAACAACTCACGCTTGATCATAATTCTTTTTAAAAATGGCGAAGTGCTTATCGTAACACTTCGCCGAAAGCCTAACCGATTTGAGCTAAATGCTTGGTTAGGTCTGCTTTATTATTTTATGCAATTCCACTGCATTTATACACTTAAATGTTCTTTCCAATCCGCCGGAAGATTCATTGCTGCGAAACTGACCACATCACTATTATTTTGAATCAACTTATCGAAAGCATTTACAAATACTGTCCACTCTTCATCGGATGAACGCAGGTACTTCATCGCCAGTAAGATTTGATACAAGCCATTATGTGCTGGTGGCGGCGTAATTTTATCTGCATCCAGAATTTCCGGTGTCGTATGAATTGTACGATTATAAATTCTGGAATTATGAGCACACATATTACGCAATACTGAAACACCCTGTATCCATGAAGCAAGCATTTTCTGTGATGGTTTTACCAAATTTCCTTTTTTCGATCTATACTGATAATTTGACGCCAAGATAGAATATGAACTTCCGGTACCTGTTTTCAAATTCTTAATTATCTTCGATAATGTACCGAACGAAAGAACTTCAACGGCCGCCCATACAGGTACTTCTCCATCATGATTGTCAAAATTATGTTTGATGAACACATCATTAGAACGAGCAATTTCTGATGCTACAGTAGCCATATTCTGCCAATACCGTTTTTTCTCTTTAAAAATCGATGAATCTTGCAAAACAAGTGGTTCTCCGTGTATAAGCAATGCTTCCACCAATCGCACTCTCAAAGCAACCTCAATCTTAGAAATCATTGGAAAAACCAAAGCAGATAATTCCTGATCAAATTGATACAATTTTATAATATCTTCAAACTTTGTTCCCGAAACATACTTCTTTGCAGCATTATCATATAATTGAAACGAATAACCTCTCAAACGATAAAATCCAATTGACTTCAATGCCTTCTCTACATCTTCTTGAGATGTAATCTTCATTCCTGCATCCACATAAGATTGCACCTGCTGTTCTATTGTTAATATTTGTTTTGGATATTGATACATAAAACACCCCATAAATAAGAAAGTCCCACCGGGTTGCGCATGAAAAATCAGAGGCGTGGTGGGTTCTGTTAATGTTATTATACAGCTTTCAATGCCACTGTCAAGATTGTTTTTGTAAAAAGTTGCCTCGCCTCGACTAATCCCTGGTCTCCATCAGAATCACTTTTCCACATACAAAAGAAATCTTCACTTCATCTTCTGCAAATTCATTACTCACACACAGACTGTCCCCTGCAGAAAGCAGATGATTCTGCAGCGGGTATTTTGCTCCGCTGATACTGAAATCTTCTACAGGAAGTTCCAGTGGAAATACGGAAAAATATTTTCCAAAAGCTTCCGCTCTCGTCAGCGTGATCCCATGCTCTAAAATCCGGATCCGGTTATGACTGTCCAGGATCATTGCCTCTGAACCTGCTGCCAGTGCAATATTCAGGCACTGGATATTCGCCCAGAGATGATCGATCCGGTTTCCTGTTCCTCCAAGGATATAAATTTCCTTTCTTCTAAGTCCCAGGCATAACCGGAGTGCGATTTCTGTATCAGAAGCATCTTTTACAGGATTAAACTCCCGAATTGGTACATTTTCCTCTGTCCGGTAATATTCCACGATCTCTCTTGGGACGCTGTCGAAATCTCCGACAATATAATCCGGTTTGATCCCATTTTCGTATAAAAACTGAAGTCCTTTATCTACCCCGATAATAAACTCGGTCTCCTCTGACTGAAGAATCGGAAGTACAAATTCTTTTTCCAGGATTCCTCCGCTCACGATCACAGTTCTCTTACTCATGACTCTTTAATATCTCCATAAATTCTTCTGTATTTTTTCTGATGTCTCCCTTAAATATGCCTGAACCGGAAACCATAATATTTGCTCCTGCATCCAATACTTCCGCAACATTTGCATGGTAGATACCGCCATCCACTTCAATATCTGTCTTCAATCCCTTTTCATCCAGCATTTTTCTCAGTTCCCTGATACGATCCAGTGATTCCGGAATAAACGCCTGGCCTCCAAAGCCCGGCTCTACTGACATGACCAGGAACATATCAGCCTGATCCAGATACGGAACAAATGCCTCCACCGGAGTTTTTGGCTTAATCGAAATCCCCGCCTTCACACCTGCTGCATGGATCTTGTCGATCGTCGCCTGCAGATCTTCACATGCCTCTAAATGAACCGTGATGATATCCGCTCCTGCTTTTGCAAATTCTTCCACATAGCGGATCGGTTCTGTGATCATCAGATGTGCATCCAGTATCTGCGAAGTATATCCTTTGATACAGGAAAGTACCGGCATTCCAAAAGAAATACTTGGTACAAAAATCCCATCCATTACATCAAAATGAATATATTCTGCTCCTGCTGCCTCTGTCACTTTAAGCTGCTCTCCGAGGACTTTAAAATCCGCAGAAAGGATCGATGGTGCTAACACATTCTTCATTTCTAATACCTCTTCTTTTCTTTTAATTCACGATACATCTCTGTATAATCTTCATAGCGTATCTTATGGATTGCTCCGCTCTCTACTGCTTCTTTCACTGCACATCCCGGTTCATGAATGTGGTCGCAGCCGTTAAACCTGCATTTTCCTTCATACGGAGAAAATTCCGGAAAATAATATTTCAGTTCTTCTTTTTCAAAATCATTCACATAAAGGGAACTGAATCCCGGTGTATCCATAATATAGGAATCCGGACTGATCATGATCAGTTCGGAATGCCTCGTGGTATGCTTTCCTCTTGCAATTTTTCTGCTGATACTTCCGGTTTCCATCTGTACGCCTGACTGGAGCAGATTGATCAGAGAGGACTTTCCTACTCCTGACGGACCTGCGATGGAAGTCGTCTTTCCTTTCAGCATCTGCTTTAATTTTTCTATATTTTCTTCTTTCTTTGCACTGGTAAACAGCACCGGATAGCCACAGGACGCATAAACTTCCTCCAATTCTGCAATCTCAGGATGTTCTGCAAGATCGGTCTTATTAAAACACAAAATGACCGGAATCTCTTTCCGCTCCATCATAACCAGAAATCGATCCAGCAGATTGTAGTGCGGCTTTGGTTCCGTTACCGCAAATACGACCAGTGCCTGATCTATATTGGCCACTGCCGGACGGATCAGTTCATTTTTCCTCGGCAGGATTTTCGTTACATTTCCGATTTTTTCTTCTTCATCCAGGACTTCCAGCTCCACTTCATCTCCAACCAGTGGTTTAATGCCATTCTTCCTGAATGACCCCTTTGCTTTACATTCATAAAGACCGGATTCTACTACATTCACGTAGTAGAATCCGGCAATTCCTTTTATAATCTTTCCCTGCATATATTACTGCTCTCTGCTTTACTCGGTACCGTCTTCACCGGATGGATCCGATGGCTGTGGTCCTTTACTTACCATATACTGAATGGAAGTTCCCTCTTCCACCTGGGTTCCTGCACTGACAGACTGGTAAAATACCTGTCCTTTCGGATAATTATCACTGTAGTCTTCTCCAAGATATTCGGCTGTAAGACCTGCCTGCTGGAGCAACTTCTCTGCCGTCGTCTTATTAGAAGAAAGGATATTCGGTACTGTAGTCACTTTCAGCTTTGGTCCTTTACTTACCACATAGCTGACCGTTGCTCCTTTTGATACCTGCTTTCCGGATGCCGTTCCCTGTGAAATGACTATTCCCGCTGCTACAGAATCACTATATTCTTCACTGGCACTTCCCTGAAGTCCTGCCGCTGCAAGTGCTGACTCAGCTTCTGACTGGCTCTTTCCTTCAATGGACGGAACAGTTGCCGGCTGTGAACCAAGACTGACAACGATCGTAACTTCTGATCCTTCATCCACTTCTGTACCCACACCCGGTTCTACTGAAATAACTTTTCCTTCTTCCACTGAATCACTGTACTGCGGATCTCCTTTTACAACAACAAGATTCGCTGCTTTGATGGCGGCCTCTGCATCCGATTCATCTTGTCCGATGACAGACGGAACTTTGGTACTCTTTGCCTCCTCACCGGTACTGAGAACAACTTCCACGGTACTATGCCGCTTCACCTTCTCCCCTTTCCCCGGTGACTGACTCATGATCTGATTCTTTTTATATTCATTCGATGGCTTTTTATCTACTACATCGATTCCAAGATCATACTTTTTCAGCTCTTTTGTAGCTTCTTCTACTGTCATGCCACGGACATCAGGCACTTTGACCTTCTCCGACTGAGTGACGGTCGCATTCCCCGAACCTTTAAAGATTCCGACTGCATTTCCGACAAGGAACAGGATCAGCAGTGCGATCACTACACCTGCCACAATCATCAGAATCCGCATGATCTTCTTTGTATCAGGATTTACATCCTTCTTTTTTCCTCTTCCTGAAGAACGGCGGTCACGTTCATCATCTTCATCGTCATAGTCATCATCATACTCGTCGTCTTCATCGTCGTAGTCATCATCATACTCGTCGTCTTCATCATCATAGTCTTCATCATACTCGTCGTCCTCGTCATAACCACGCTCCCGCTGAAGACGTTCTACTTCTTCCGGTGACATAACAACAGTCCGGTCACTTCTCCGTCTGCCCCCAAGGACAACAAAATCGCCTTCCGGGTCAACCAGCGAGTGCTTCAGATCCTGTAACAGCTCATCGCAGCTCTGATATCGCATCGCCGGATTTTTCTGCGTACATTTCATAATGATACATTCCAGACTGTACGGGATATCCGGTACTTCTTCCGCCGGAGACTTGATTTCCTCCTGCAGGTGCTTCAACGCCACTGTCACAGTAGAATCCCCATCAAACGGAACATGACCGGTGATCATCTCATACATGGTAATGCCGGCAGAATAAAGATCACTCTTCTCATCGACAATTCCGCCTCTTGCCTGCTCCGGTGATGTATAGTGAACGGATCCCATTACACTGGTGCTGATCGTTTGCGTAGACGTAGTCGCCCGTGCAATACCGAAATCTGTTACCTTTACTTTTCCTTCTTTCGAAATAATAATATTCTGAGGCTTGATATCCCTGTGAATAATATGACAGTTATGTGCCGCCTGAATCCCCGTCACCATCTGAATTGCAATGCTGATGGTCTCCTTGGCTGAAAGCTTTCCTTTTTTCTCGATATAATCTTTCAGCGTAATTCCTTCAACCAGTTCCATGACCATATAATATAAGCCACGATCCTGTCCTACATCATAAACGTTCACCACATTCGGATGCATCAGTCCTGCAGCCGCCTGTGCTTCGCTCAAAAACTTCTTAATAAATGTCTCGTCCGAACGGTAATCGCTCTTGAGAACCTTAATCGCAACAAAACGGTTCAGCTTATGGTCTTTTCCTTTATATACATCTGCCATACCTCCGGAACCGATACGGCCGAGTATCTCGTACCGCTTTCCTAAGAAAACTCCTTCTTTAATCATATACTCACCTCATCTGCAAATGGTTCGATCAGAACGATTCCAATATTATCTGTACCGCCGTTCTCTTTGGCAGCATTCACAAGGTTCTGCCCTGCTTCTACAATGTCTCTTGCTCCCTGTACAATATGGAAAAGTTCTTCATCTTCCACCATATTGCTCAGACCGTCTGTACACATCAGTATAATATCTCCCCTTTTCAGACGATGCTCGTAAAAATCTACATCGACATCTGCTTTTGCCCCGATCGCCCTGGTAATAATATTCTTATCCGGGTGATGCTTTGCTTCTTCCGGTTTGATACCGCCCAGACGTACCATCTCTTCTACCAGTGAATGGTCTTTCGTCAACTGTTGTATTCCGTGATTGATCAGATAGAGACGACTGTCTCCCACATTCGCAAAATACATCATCTGATTCATGATCGTAGCTGCTACGACCGTTGTTCCCATCCCCTTGAGATGTTCGTCCTTCGATGCCTCCCGGATGATCTCCCGGTTTGCCGTCTTAATAGCATTTACAAGGACTCTCTCGATATCTTCGCCCTGGCTTTTCTCCAGCTCACGCTGCAATACTTCCACGGTATACTTGGAAGCATAGTCGCCTGCCTGATGTCCGCCCATTCCGTCTGCCACCACAAACAGATTCCGAAGGATACCCAGTGGTCTTCCTCCTTCAAAAACGTAATCCTGATTCACCTGTCGTACCATTCCGACATCCGTTATTGAAAATGTCCTCATACTTCTTCTCCTTCTGCCACATCCACCTTTACATAGCTGCGTCTGAGCTGACCGCAGGCCCCATCAATATCAGAGCCCATTTCCCTTCTTATAGTAACATTTATTCCGCTTTTTTCAAGTTTATTTTTGAAATTCAGGGCATTTTTGCGGCTTGGGCGTACAAAATCACGCTCTCTTACCGGATTCACCGGGATCAGATTCAAATGACAGTTTCTCGGCTTTAAAAGTGCCGTCAGTTCCCTTGCATCTTCCTCTGTATCATTGACTCCATGTACCAGACTGTATTCAAAGGTCACTCTGCGTCCTGTCTCACGGAAATAGGTATCGCAGGCATCCAGCACTTCCGGGAGATGATATTTATTTGCTACCGGCATCAGCCTTTTTCTCTTTTCCTGCGTAGAACCATGCAGGGATAATGCAAGCGTGATCTGTAAATGTTCTTTTGCCAGTTCCAGGATTTTCGGAACGATCCCGCAGGTAGATACTGTCACATTTCTCTGACTGATATTCAAACCGTGTTCATCCGTAAGCAGATGTACAAAATTCAGGAAATTTTCGTAATTATCCAGTGGCTCTCCCGTTCCCATGACTACCACATTGGATACTCTTTCCTGCGTGATCTTCTGAATCTGATAGATCTGCCCCAGCATCTCCGAAGAAGACAGGTTTCTCTGCAGACCTCCGATCGTAGAAGCACAGAATGCACATCCCATCCGGCAGCCTGCCTGTGAAGAAATGCAGACGGAATTACCATGCTTATAACGCATCAGGACACTTTCGACTACATTTCCGTCATATAACTGGAATAAGAATTTATTCGTCCCGTCAATCTGCGAGATCTGACGCTCCAGCATTTTCACCGGAAGGATCACATACTCCTCTTTCAGCTTTTCCCGTAACGCTTTTGACAGATTCGTCATCTCATCAAAATCATCTGCCAGCTTTACATGAAGCCATTCATAAACCTGCTTTGCACGGAATGGTTTTTCCCCCAGTGCCTCCATCTCTTCTTTTAATCTGTCGTATCCATAAGCCCGGATATCCTTCTTCATATCAGTTCTCCCCGTTCTTTTTTAACCTTGCTATAAAAAATCCATCACTGCAATGTATACCCGGAAGTAACTGGATGCATCCTTCCTCTTCTACCGACTCTGCCAGTTGCGGGCAAAGCTTCTCTCTGATACTGTCCAGAGAAAACTGCGGGTACTTTTTCAAAAACCAGTGTACATTCTCCTCATTTTCCATGGGGTCGATGGTACAGGTACTATATAATAATGTACCTCCTTTTTTTACCATTGCCTGTGCATTTTCAAGAATCTTTCTCTGCAGTCCAGCCAGTTCTTTCAGGTCTTCCTCTTTCACCCGGTATTTCAGATCCGGTTTCTTTCCAAAGACTCCCAGCCCGGAACAGGGCAGATCTGCAAGGACAATATCTGCTTTTTCTTTCCATGCTTCATCCGGTACGGTTGCATCCCTGCAGACTGCATGAATATTTTCAAGTTCCATCCTGGCAATATTTTCTTCAATGAGTCCTACTTTATATTCCGTCAGATCCCTGGCTTCTACTTCGCCTTTTTTCGCTTCATTTCGGTCAGTTATCCACAGTTTCTCCGCAATATGTAAGGATTTTCCACCCGGAGCAGCACAGATATCCACAATTTTATTCCCTGCTTCCGGGGCTGCCAGCTCTGCCACCAGCATAGAACTTACATCCTGCACCGTAAACCAGCCTTTCCAGAAGCAGTCCAGGCTTTCAAGATAATCATATCCGCTGATGAAAAAGGCGTACGGCAGATAAGGATGCTCCTGCACAGTTACCCCTGCCTGTTCCAGTTCCTTTTTCAGTTGCTCCGGAGTTACTTTATTCTGACAGCACCGGATCGTGACCGGCTTTTCCTTCAGGAAATCGGCTGCCATGGTACGGGTGACTTCCTCCCCATAACTTTTTTCCCACAGCCTGAGAATCCATGTCGGAATAGAATATTGGATTGAAAGTGCCTCAATTCCTTCCTGCGGATAGTCCAATGTATCCAGTCCTCTTGCCACACTCCGCAGCACTCCGTTCACATACCCCTTTAATCCTGAAAAGCCTTTTCTTACTGCCAGTTTGACTGCCTCGCTGCACACCGCATGATCCGGTACGCTGTCCATATATTTTAACTGGTAAACTCCGCTTCTTAAGATATTGCGGATCACCGGTTTCATCTTCTTCACTTTTACTTTCGAGAACTGATCCAGAATATAATCGATCTCAATCAGATGCTCCAGCGTTCCCTCGGTCACCCTGGTAATAAACGCACGCTCTTTCTTCTCAAGGTATTGATATTTCGACAGTACCTCTCCGAGAATTTTATGGCTGTATGCTCCATTTTCTGTTATTTCCATCAATACTGCGAGAACGATTTCCCGCTCATTGACCTGTCTGCCCATCTTTTTCCTCCAGCATTTCTGTTCTGCACTTTAATCGTCTCTGCGTCCTCTTGTAAGGATCAGAAGACGTAATAACTGTAAAATCTGTGCCGCTGCACTTGCCACATACGTCAGTGCCGCTGCTCCCAGTACTTTCTTCACACCGCTGATCTCTTCAGGATGCAACATTCCTGCCGTCTCCAGAACATTTACTGCCCGGTGTGACGCATTGAACTCTACCGGTAAAGTCACAATCTGAAAAAGGACTGCCAGTGAGAACAACAGGATTCCCAGATTGATCAGCATTGCGGACATCTGCCCGTTGAACATCAGTCCAATAATGATCAATGGCCACGAGATCATAGAACCAAAATTTGCCGCCGGCACTAAAGCAGAACGGACAGAAAGCGGTGCATACCCTACCTGATGCTGCACTGCATGACCACATTCATGTGCTGCGACACCGATTGCTGCAACGGAAGTCGAATGATAAACCGGATCTGATAATGCCAGTGTCTTGTTCGTTGGATTATAATGATCTGTCAGATTTCCTGAAATATGGATGATCTGTACATCATAAATGCCGTTCCGATGCAAAATCTTTTCTGCCGCATCCCTTCCCGTCATGCCTGAATAACTGCGTACATTAGAATATCTTGCAAACGTGCTTTTTACTTTTGCCGATGCCAAAAGGCTTAATACCACACCGATCAGTACTAATATATAAGTCCAGTCATAATAATAGTAGAACATCTTCTCTGCCTCCTGAATTTAAATTCTGTCCATTTTCCTGCTCTATGCTTCTGTTGTAAATACAGTTCCCGGCTTCAGGCTATATCCTCTTAAAAATGCATCCGCATCCATCCGCTTTTTCCCCGGAATCTGAAGCTGCAGCACCTTCAGTCGTCCTTCACCTGTCTGTACTGTAAAGCTGTCTTTTTCCACTGCAACGACAGTTCCTGCCACTGTCTGTGATTCTCCCTGAAACTTTTCTGTCTCTGTTCCGCCTGCCTGCACACCCGCTCCCGGCTCTGCTTTCGCTTTCCAGATCTTCATCACCTTTCCGTCCCAGTGAGTATAGGCACTTGGCCAGGAATTTAAACCACGAACCAGCCGTTCGATCTCAACGGCAGATCTGCTCCAGTCGATATTTCCAAGCTTTTTATCCAACATCCGTGCATAAGCGGTGGGACTTTCTCCCTGCTTTTCAAAGGTTGCTGTATGTGTTTCCACTGCTTTCAGCGTCTCCACGCATAATGCCGCACCTGCAGCTGCCAGTTTATCATGCAGTGACTCACCGGTCTCGTCCGGTGTGATCTCAACTTCCGTCTTCTGGATCATATCTCCTGTATCCAGTCCTTCATCCATCTGCATGGTCGTTACTCCGGTCACACTTTCTCCGTTGATGATCGCCCACTGGATCGGTGCTGCACCACGGTACTTTGGAAGAAGTGAGGCATGCACATTGATGCACCCATATGGTGTCATTTCCAGAATTGACTTTGGAAGGATCTGTCCAAATGCAATCACAACCATAACATCTGCCTGATATTTTCTTAATTCTTCCACACACTCAGGATCCCTGATCTTCTTCGGCTGATACACCGGGATTCCATGCTTCATTGCCGCTGCTTTCACCGGTGTGGGCTGCATTTCTTTGCCTCTCCCCTTCGGCTTGTCCGGCTGCGTTACCACCAGACACACTTCATGTCCTGCTTCGATCAGTGCCTCCAGCGTTCCCACTGAAAAATCCGGCGTTCCCATAAAGATAATCTTCATCATGATCCTCCCTTTTTTTATTCTTCTCTGCAATGTCTGTATTTCAGAGATTTTCAGTCTTCCGGTTCCTCCACCGGTTCTACATCATGCAGTCCGTCTTCCACCTTATCCACATAAAGATGCCCTGAAAGATGATCGATCTCATGGCAGAATGCTCTTGCAAGAAGTCCTTCTCCCTCGATTTCAAATTCTTCCATCTCTTCATTCAATGCCCGCACTTTCACATAATTCGGACGTGTCACAATGCCCCATTTTCCCGGAACACTCAGGCATCCTTCTTCTCCGGTCTGCTCACCGGAAGTCTCGATGATCTCCGGGTTGATCAGTACGATCGGTCCCTCGCCTACATCGATCACCACGATCTGCTTGAGGATTCCTACCTGTGGTGCTGCCAGACCGACTCCCATCTTTTCATACATCGTATCCAGCATATCACCAATCAGAATCTTTGTCCTGATGGTCATTTTCTTTACTTCTTTACATTGCTTTCCGAGAATTTCATCCCCGATTTTTCTTACTTCTCTGATTGCCATAACCTTCTCCTTCTTAATCTTACCTTAATTTCTCTTTTATTCTCACAGGTTCATCGGATTAAAATCGAACTGGATCCTCAGCTTTGCAAAGCCTGAATTGATCTCAATATACTGCTCCATCAGATCTTTTACCCGGATCAGCGTTCTGTATTCCGGTGCTTTAATATAGATTACCCGGCGGTAAATATCTTTAATCTTATCTACTCCCGGACTTGCCGGACCGATCACTTCCAGTGGTGCTTTTCCTTTGATCCTTAAGACATATTCTTTCAAATACTTACATCCCGTCTCCAGAAGCCTTTCATCTTCTCCTGCCGCCAGCACAGCCATCAGTTCTTCTGCCGGAGGATACCCCAGCAGCTCCCTGTACCGGATCTCCTGCTCATAAAAAGCTTCATAGTCCTGTGCCGCCGCAGCTTTGATCGCATAATGCTCCGGAGAATAAGTCTGAATGACCACTTCTCCTTCCCGCATCCCTCTTCCGGCACGTCCTGCTGCCTGCGTCAGCAACTGAAAGGTCCGTTCCCCTGAACGGTAATCATCGGTATACAATGACAGATCTGCTGCCAGCACCCCCACCAGCGTCACATTCGGGAAATCATGTCCCTTTACGATCATCTGCGTTCCTACCAGCACATCCGCCTCTTCATTGGCAAATGCTGAAAGAATTTTTGTATGTGCATCTTTCTTTTTCGTCGTATCCATATCCATCCGCAGGACTTTTGCCTGTGGGAAACGTCGTCTCACCATCTCCTCGATCTGCTGCGTTCCGGCTTTAAATTCTCCGATAAAACCGGACCCGCACTCCGGGCAGACCCGAATCTTCGGCTGCTCATATCCACAGTAATGGCAGACCATTTTCCCTCCTTTATGAACGGAAAGGGATACATTGCAGTGTGGACACTGGATCACATGTCCACACTCCCTGCAGGACACAAATCCCGAATATCCACGCCGGTTCAAAAACAGTATGATCTGCTCTCCCCGCTCCAGCCGCTCTTCCATCAGACTTTGCAGCTTCCCGCTCAGGATCGTATGATTCCCGTTCTTCAGTTCTTCCCGCATATCTACAGTATACACCTTTGCCATCTGCTGCATTCTGGAACGATGCCGCATTTCATACAGAACATACTCACCCTTCCTCGCCCGGTACATCGCCTCCATTGAGGGCGTCGCACTTCCAAGGACAACGCTTGCATCCTCTTCTTTTGCTCTCTGGATCGCAGTTTCCCGTGCATGATACCTGGGAATCTGCTCACTTTTGTAAGTCGGCTCATGTTCCTCGTCGATCACCACCAGTCCAAGATTCGGAAATGGTGTAAACAGGGCAGAGCGGGGACCGATCATCACATCGATCTCTCCCCGCTTTGCACGCATCATCTGATCATAACGTTCCCCCGCAGAAAGCCTGGAATTCATAATTGAAACCCGGTCTCCGAACTTCCTGTAAAACCGCATGACAGTCTGATACGTCAGTGCGATCTCCGGGATCAGAACGATCGCCTGTCTGCCATGTTCCACAACCGTATGGATCATTTCCATATAAACTTCCGTCTTGCCGCTCCCTGTCACTCCATGGATGAGATATGTCTTTCGCTTTCCCGCCAGATAGTCCTCACGGAATCCCCGGATTACCTGCTCCTGTTCTGAAGTAAAGGTGATGGTTCGCTCCTGCTGCGTTCCCTGCTGCACCGGATTACGGTAGATCTGCTCGGATTCGAGCTTCAGTACTCCCTGCTCTTCTAACGCACGGATCACCGGCAGGGTAATATTCAGCTTTCCGGTCACCAGTTCATAATCTAAAAGCCGGTCTGCAAGCAGTGCTTCCAGCAGTCTTGCCCGTGCCTTCTGGTTCTTTTTTCTATAAAATGCGAGCTTTTCTTCCCCCTCTTTTTCCGAAAGGAGAAGCCGTAAATGCTTCTTTACCTTTGCATTTTCCTTCTGCCTGATCGGCAGAACGGTCTTGAGCGACTGGATCATTGTCCCGCCATAATGCTCTTTCATCCATGCCGCAAGAGCGATCAGCCTGGTCTCGATCTCCATTCCCTTTTCAGAAATAGACAGGATGGATTTCACTTTGGAAAGATCGTATTCGCATTTTTCCGAAAATCCTGTCACGTATCCCTTGATCTGCCGGTTTCCTTTTCCGAACGGCACAACCACTTCCATTCCCGGTCGAAGCTTTAATTCCAGTTCTTCCGGGATGCGGTACTGAAAGATCTTATCCAGTTTTTCATGTTGAATATCTACTATTACATCCGCAAACACGCTTTTCCTACCACACTTTTTGCTTATTTTCTATTCTGACTTTTTATCCCGATTTTACTGCTCTGCTTTGATTCAGATCTTACCATTCTGCTGCTTTTCTTCCTTCAGTTCCTCAAGAACTTCCGCGATCAGGACTCTCTCGTCCATCGGATATTTCACGCCTTTGATCTCCTGATAATCCTCATGCCCTTTTCCTGCAAGCACGATCACATCTCCCACTTCACCGTGACTGATGGCATACTTGATGGCCTCCTTACGGTCACAGATCTCTACGTATTTTCCATTGGTTTTTCCAATACCGGTCTTGATATCATCAATGATCGCCTGCGGCTCTTCAAATCTCGGGTTATCCGAGGTAATGATCGTCAGGTCTGCCAGTCTTCCTGAAACCTCTCCCATCTCAAACCTTCTGTCTCTGGAACGGTTTCCCCCGCATCCAAATAAGCATACCAGACGCTTCGGATGATATTCTTTCAATGTGGTCAGAAGACTCTCCAGACTCATCGCATTATGAGCATAATCGATCATCAGCGTAAAATCATCCGACACTTTGACCATCTCAATTCTTCCCTTTACCTTTGCCTTTTTCAGGGCATCTTTGATCAGTTCTGCCGGTACTTCAAAATGTCTGCATACCGAGATCGCAGTCAGAGAATTGTAGACGCTGAACGTTCCCGGAGTGTCGATCTCAACATCAAACTCCATCACTCCGGCTACATGATATGCCACTCCCAGATATCCCGGTCTGGATACCAGCCGCACATTTTCTGCACGCAGATCTGCCTTTTCTGAAAATCCAAAGGTCTCCACTTTACAGGTTGCCCCTGAGAAAACATCCTCAAAATACTGGTCATCCACATTCGCGATCCCAAGTCTGCACTGCTTGAACAGAAGTCCCTTACATCTCTTATAATCTTCAAAATCTTTATGTTCATTCGGTCCGATATGATCTCTTCCCAGATTCGTAAAAATACCGATCTCAAACGGAATCCCTGCTGTCCTGTGGAGCATCAGTCCCTGCGAAGACACCTCCATGACCACACAGTCACATCCTTCTTTTACCATCTCTGCAAAATACTGATGGATCGTATAGGACTCCGGTGTCGTATTGGCCGCAGGGATCTTTTTCTCTCCGATGATCGCCTCGATCGTTCCGATCAGCCCGACCTTATGTCCTGTCTCCTCCAGAATAGACTTGATCATATAAGTGGTCGTCGTCTTTCCTTTTGTACCGGTAATTCCCACAATCTTCAGCTTCTCTGCCGGATACCCAAAATACGCTGCTGACATCAGTGCCAGTGCATATCTCGTATCTTCGACTTTAATGACCGTCACATCTGCCGGCACTTCCACATCTTTCTCCACAACTAATGCAGCCGCTCCTTTTTCTGCAACTTCTGCCGCATACTTATGACCGTCTGACACTGCACCGCTGATGCAGACAAAAACAGACCCGTTCTCTACTTTTCTTGAATCATTGATCAGGGTTGTCACTTCCGTTTCTGCACTTCCCTGAACCACTTTATATTCCAATCGCTCCAATAATGTATCTAATCTCACAACGCTTCCCTCCTTGCATAGACTTTCACTGCTATAGCATAACATAATTTTTCTTTATGTGCCACTTTTTCTCCTGCCTCTGCTGCCCACACTGCCTGAGCCGGGCAATGCATTTTTCTGCTCTCACTTTTTCTTCGGACGGTACAGAGTTCCTTTTATAACAGTATCTTTCCCAAAACGGTTGTTCAATTCCTCCAGTGCCGCTTTCAGTTTCTTATGCTTTTCATCCGGTTCTTCCGGTGGCTTCAGGTCAAACAGGGTCAACTGCTCCGGTGCGGACTCTTCCACCAGCTTAGAAGTCCTGATCCCTAACAGTCTTACCGGCTCTCCGCTCCATAACTCCTGAAATAATTTCCCCGCCTTTTCAAGCAGTACCTCCGGCTGTGCGGACGGCTTTTCCAGCTGCATCTGATGCGATGCATTCCGAAAATCAAAATACCGGATCTCCACACTGAGCATTCCGGCTTTTTTCCCTGCTTTCTTCAATCTTGTGCCGACACTCTCTGCCAGATTCTTCAGCACTTTTTCTGCTTCTTCATAGGTGACTGCATCTTCCGCCAGTGTCGTTGAATTTCCGATTCCTTTTGCCTCATCCGGTACAGACTGCACTTGATCATCTCCGATCCCGTTGGCGAACTCCCACAGCATACGCCCATGACTTTTCAGATGAAGCTCGATCAGTGCTTCCTCTGCCCCCGCCAGGTCACCGATCGTATTGATCTCCAGCTTTTTCAGTATTTCCACACTGGATCTGCCTGCCATATACAGCTCACTGACCGGAAGCGGCCACATCTTCTGCCGGATCTCATCCGGGAAAAGGGTATGCGTCTTATCCGGTTTTTCAAAGTCTGAAGCCATCTTTGCCAGCAGCTTATTCTCTGAAATACCAATATTCACCGTAAAACCAAACTTCCTCTTCACACCCTCCCTGATCCATTCAGCTCCCTCCTGCGGAGACGGAAATCTGTACGCAATCTCCGTAAAATCCATATAACATTCATCCACACTGACCTGCTCAATCTTTTCCGTAAATGTACGCAGATACTCCATCAGTCTCCGGCTCTTCTCATGATACATTCTATGATCCGGTGCTCTCATGATAAGATTCGGGCATTTCCGGAATGCATTTACAACCGGTTCCCCCGTCCTGATCCCGTACTTTTTTGCTAATGGAGATTTTGCAAGGACAACTCCGTGGCGGGACTTCTGATCCCCACCAATGATCGCAGGAATCTGCCGGAGATCTACTTTTGCTCCTTTTTTCAATTCCTCTACTGCTGTCCAGCTTAAGTATGCAGAGTTGACATCAATATGAAAAATTATTTTCCGCATAAGATGCTCCCCTTCTTATATTCTAGTCAGATACCTTTCATTTCTTGTATACATTAAAAATCCCCCGTGATACAGTACTTTTATTGTACCATACCACGGGGGGCTTTTCATCTCTTTCTTCTTTGCTCTCTTCCGACTATCAATTTATGCCGTCCAGCTTATCCCTGCTTTACCACAGCCTCCAGTTTTCCATCTCTGACATCGATCAGAATTGTATCACCCCGACCGACATTTCCTGCAAGGATCAGTCTTGCTGCAAGCGTCTCCACATTTTTCTGCAGATACCGCTTCAGTGGTCTTGCACCATACATCGGATCGTATCCGCCTTCCACTACAAAATCTTTTGCAGCTTCTGTCAGTTCGATCTGAAGTTCTTTTTCTTCCAGCCGACGGTTTACATCTTTGACCAGCAGATCAATAATCGAGCGGATATTGGTCTTCGTCAGTGGCTTGAACATAATGATCTCATCCAACCGGTTCAGAAATTCCGGTCTGAAATGAGCTTTCAGGTCATTCATTGTCATTTCCTGACACTGTTCGTCAATAGATCCGTCTTCTTTGATGCCCTCCAACAGATAATTTGCTCCGATATTGGAGGTCATGATCAGGATCGTATTCTTGAAATCGACCGTGCGTCCCTGAGAATCTGTGATTCGTCCGTCATCAAGTACCTGTAACAGCACATTAAAGACATCCGGGTGGGCTTTCTCGATCTCATCAAAAAGAACAACCGAATATGGTTTTCTTCTGACTGCTTCTGTCAACTGTCCGCCTTCATCATATCCGACATATCCCGGAGGAGCTCCGATCAGTCTGGACACGGAATATTTCTCCATATACTCACTCATGTCAATACGGACCATATTATTCTCATCGTCGAACAGACTCTGAGCAAGTGCTTTTGCAAGTTCCGTCTTACCGACTCCGGTCGGACCAAGGAACAGGAATGAACCGATTGGCTTACTCGGATCTTTGATTCCGGCTTTGGAACGGATGATTGCCTCCGTTACAAGTTCTACGCCTTCGTCCTGACCAACCACACGCTTATGCAGTTCATCTGCAAGATGGAGCGTCTTATTTCTCTCACTTTCATTTAATTTTGCTACCGGAATACCCGTCCATCTTGAAACGATTCGTCCGATTTCTTCATCTGTCACCGCTTCATGCACAAGGGAAAGATCTTTGGCTTTCACCCGTTCTTCCTCTTCTTCCAACTGCTTCTGCAATTGTGGGAGTTTTCCATATTGCAGTTCTGCTGCCTTATTCAGATCATATTCTCTCTGTGCTTTCTGAATTTCCTTATTGACCTGCTCGATCTCCTCACGGATCTTCTGAACATGCTCAACCGATTTCTTTTCATTCTCCCACTGGACTTTCTTACCTGCATACTGCTCTTTCAGTTCTGCCAGCTCTTCCTGCAGATGCTCCAGCCGTTCTTTACTCAGACGGTCTTCTTCTTTTTTCAATGCAGACTCTTCAATTTCCATCTGCATTACACGCCGACGCAGTTCATCCAATTCTGTCGGCATGGAATCAAGTTCTGTCTTGATCAATGCACACGCTTCATCCACAAGATCGATTGCCTTATCCGGCAGGAAACGGTCTGAAATATAACGGTTGGATAGTGTAACTGCAGCTACCAGTGCACTGTCGGTAATCTTTACTCCATGGAAAACTTCATACCTTTCTTTCAATCCTCTTAAGATTGAAATGGCATCTTCCACGGTCGGCTCATCTACGAGAACCGGCTGAAAACGACGTTCCAGTGCCGCATCCTTTTCAATATATTTCCGATATTCATCCAGTGTCGTTGCTCCGATACAGTGCAGCTCTCCTCTTGCCAGCATCGGCTTTAACATATTTCCTGCATCCATAGCACCATCTGTCTTACCGGCACCAACAATCGTATGCAGCTCGTCAATGAAAAGGATAATCTTTCCATCACTATTTTTTACTTCCTCAAGAACTGCCTTCAGACGCTCTTCAAATTCTCCACGATACTTTGCACCTGCGACCAGAGCTCCCATATCCAGGGAGAAAATTGTCTTGTCCTTCAGCCCTTCCGGTACATCTCCGCTGACAATCCGCTGTGCAAGTCCTTCTACAACTGCGGTCTTACCTACACCAGGCTCACCGATCAACACCGGATTATTTTTTGTCTTTCTTGAAAGGATCCGGATCACATTCCGAATCTCTTCGTCACGTCCGATCACCGGATCCAGCTTCTGCTCTCTGGCTCTGTCCACCAGATCCTGACCATATTTATTTAAAGTATCATAGGTTGCCTCGGGATTATCACTTGTGACTCTCTGATTTCCCCGGACAGTAGAAAGTGCGTGCAGGAATCCTTCCCGGCTGATACCAAATTCCCGGAATAATTCTTTCATCTCACGACTTGCATATTTCATCATGGCAAGGAACAAATGCTCAACGGAAATATATTCATCCCCCATCTGCTTTGCCTCATCTTCAGCATGAATCAAAACATTATTCAGATCCTGGCCGACATAAGCCTTGCCTCCCTGAACCTTTGGTCTTTTCCCAATCGCCTGCTCTACACGATTTACGAAGAGCTGACTCTGGATACTCATTTTTTCAAGTAATTTTAAAATCAGGCTGTCATCCTGCGTAAGCAATGCATACAGCAGATGTTCCTGTGCCAGTTCCTGATTGCCATTATCTGCGGCAATTTTCTCACAGTTCTGAACAGCCTGCAAAGAATTCTGCGTAAATTTATTAATATTCATAGTCTTTCCCTCCTTTGAACCACAAACTTTCTCCACGAAACTCTTCTTTCAGATGATCTGCGGAGTCTTTCTTTCGTGTTCTAGTAGAAATATAGCATGTATTGTTAGCACTGTAAAGAGTCGAGTGCTAATTTTTTAAAAATTTTTGATGGCAGGGTCAAAAGGTCTGAAACCACGTGTGCTTGCACACTGGTGGTAGAATGACCTTGAGACCCGCCCCGATATGAGCATAAAAGTGGGGCGTAAGCACCATGATATGCGAATAGCGGGTAGGATTGTGGGAGTGCGTAGCACGAAACAATCCGTTGGCATCATTGTTGGGGGCTTTTGACCCCAACATCATGTAACCAGACAGGAGATCAGCAACTGGCTGAAAGAAATATAATTTTAACAGATATCGGGGATGCCGGCCAACGCCAGCATCTCTGCCAATGAATCGGAGGTATAAAATCATGGCAAAAATCGTACAGACCGCCGGGAGAAATGCACTTGGATCATTTGCCCCGGAATTTGCTCATTTTAATGATGATGTTCTCTTCGGAAAAAACTGGAACAACCAGGATCTGAATGTAAAGACCAGAAGTATTATCACTGTTGTTGCCCTTATGGCTTCAGGGATCACAGATTCTTGTCTGTGTAGCCGACCGTGGTTACTATCAGGAAGAAGGAAAAGAAGCCATCGAGATGAAACCGGGTGACTGCATCAATATTCCGGCAGAAGTAAAGCACTGGCACGGTGCCGCACCTGACAGTTGGTTCAGCCACCTTGCCGTTGAAGTACCGGGTGAAGGAACTTCCAATGAATGGTGTGAGCCGGTCACCGATGAAGAATATAATAAATTACCATAACCTTTTTTTAATCCCATAAAAAATTATCTTTAAAATGAAAGGGAAATTTTCTCTTTCTGTGATGCCCTCAAAAAGTCAGACAGCCCAAAAGCATGGATATTCTGCCATGCCTTCGGGCTGTTCTGTATGGATCTGCCGCTTTTTATTTTTATTACTTTCTTTTTCTTTTCTTTGAATAAATCCAGTAAAGCCCGGCTGAACATGCCATATAGATGGCCTCAATTCCTACAGAGATCCGAAATTCCGTTGAATGAATATTCTGAATATTCATTCCCATGATCGGGAATGTAAATAAATGAGGCAGAAGTCCCAGCATACTTCCGGCAAAATAGACTTTATAATCAATTCCAATTGCTCCAAGATACAGGCTCAGGACATCACTCGGTATTTTTCCGATCACCCGGAGAAGAAATGTCAGTATGAACCCATTTCCTGTACAGATCTCTTTTAACTTCTCCGTCTTCGGATACTTCTTCATAATCGAACTGACCATCGTACCGCCACCTTTTTTCCCTATGAGCCAGGGAAGTGTAACCATGATGGCAGCACCGCAGAAATTCACGGCAATGGCAAATTTCATTGGAAAGATCATTCCGCTTACCGCAAAAAGCAGACCGGAATAAATAACGACACTGACGCTTTTTACAGCAAACAGTCCCATCATCATAAAGAATGCTGCCAATAAATTTCCGGGTGTATGGTTCAGGATCTGCTCAGTTGTCAGTTCTTTTCTAAAATAAAAGCATCCTGCAATAATGATACACCACACGATCAGTAATCCGGTCTTCTGCCATTTTTTCATTCCGGTTTCCTCGCTTTCTAATTAATTTTTTTTCTTTTCTGCGAAACGATCAGTCCCACCAGTATCAAGATCGAACCTGAAACGGATGCGACGGTCATTTTCTCATCCAATACAAACATTGATAATACTACCGTCACGACAGGGGAAACATAGATATATACACTGGTCTTGACGGCTCCAATCCATTTTGTTGATAAATTCCAGAGGAAAAATCCAACAGCACTTGCACCGACACCGAGGAACAGAAAATTGGAAATTACTTCCGGTCGTTTCAATGCGTCCATATCCCACATCGCATGCTGCGAAATAAGCACCGGAATCAGAAAAATAATTCCATAAAAGTAAATTCTTCTTGTTACCGCAGCCGTTGGATAATTCCACTCTTCAATCTTTTTAACAGTCGCAGAATACAATCCCCAGGAAATCATTGCAAGAAAAGCGAGGAAATCACCTGCCGGATTTAAATTCAGGCTTTTCTGCCCGTTCAGGCTGATCAGAATAATTCCGGTTATGGCGATCACAAATCCTATAAAAAAGTTTCTTCCCGGTCGTTCGCTTTTAAAGAAAACTCCAACCATAACCGCAACAAAAAACGGTGCACATGCAACAATAATTCCTACATTGGATGCATAAGTCATCGTTAATGCAGTATTTTCCATCATGAAATACATCACAATCCCAAAGAAACCTGCAGCCGCAAATCCCAGTTCTCTCTTCTTATCTGCAACTTTTAGACGGTGCGGGAAGAAAATCCACAATGCCAAAAATGCAAGTACCGCTCTTGTGAACAGGATTTCCACAGGAAGGAAATATTTCAACAATACTTTTGTCGATACAAAAGTTGCTCCCCACATGATCTGCGTTCCACATGCCAGTATATGCCCTGTTACTTTTTTTCTTTCGTCTGTCATCTGCAATTTTCCCCGCCTTTTCCTATAATATGATGTCGGGGGCAAAAGTCCCCGACTTTGATGCCTGCGGATTGCTCCGTGCTACGCACTCCCACAATCCTACCCAATATTCGCATATCGTGGGATTATTATCCCACTTTTATGCTCATATCGGGGCGGGTCCTAAGGTCTTTCACCCACCTGTGAGCAAGCTCATGTGGGCTTAGACCTTTTGACCCTGGCATCATAATATATGCTCTGAATAAAAGAAAAAACCTTCAAAAGTCTTCCGTTACATAACCACAGACTTTCAAAGGTATAAAAATAAGCGGGTGATGGGAATCGAACCCACGTATCCAGCTTGGAAGGCTGGTGTTCTACCATTGAACTACACCCGCGTGTCAAACACAAATAATATATTACCATACTTTTCAAAAATTGCAAGTGCTAATTTTATTTTTTTCGATTTTTGCAATTTTTAATCATTCTATAGGTAGGCAGACAGTTCTCTACCAAAAGCCGGTTTCGTACCAGCCTCTGCTTTTTCGGCACAGGAACTGTCTGCCATTTTACTGCTGATAGGATTCTTTCCAGCCCCGGTACTATGACCAAAGCTCCGGAAAATAGGCTTCAATGATGATCCCGTAATCACGGAATACACCAACAGAATCATTTCTACAGATTTTTTACATACAACGCCCGGATTGCATTCAAAACTGCAATCACCATAACACCTACGTCCGCAAAGATTGCAATCCACATATTCGCAATACCGATTGCACCGAGGATCAGACAGATTGCCTTGATCGTCAATGCAAAGATGATATTCTGATAGACAATGCGGATACATTTCTTTGAAATTTTGATTGCTTTTACAATCTTCAGTGGATCATCATCCATCAGGACAACATCTGCCGCCTCAATCGCTGCATCTGAACCCATGGCTCCCATGGCAATTCCGATATCAGCCCTGCCAAGTACCGGAGCATCATTGATTCCATCTCCCACAAATGCCAGCTTCGCCTTTGCCGGTTTTTCAGCCAGCAGTCTTTCCACCTGGGCTACCTTGTCAGACGGAAGAAGTTCACTGTAAACCTCATCCAGTCCCAGCTTTTCTGCTACCTGGTCTGCTACACGCTTCGCATCACCAGTCAGCATTACTGTCTTCTCGATTCCGGCAGATTTCAATGCTCTGATTGCCTCTTTGGATGTCGGTTTCTCCACATCAGAAATGAGAATATGCCCCATATATTTTCCGTCAATCGCAATATGGATGATCGTTCCTGCACTGTGGCACGCAATCGGAGTGATTCCAAGCCGCTTCATCAGTTTATCATTTCCTGCAGCAACAAGCTTTCCGTCCACCTTTGCGGTCACACCATTTCCGCTGATCTCCTCAATTTCGGATACTCTCGTCCTGTCGATCTCTTTTCCATAAGCACGCTGGATGCTCCTGCTGATCGGATGAGAGGATGCACTCTCTGCCAGTGCCGCATATTCCAGAAGCTTCTCTTCTTCCATTTCACTATGATGAACACCATTTACCTCAAATACGCCTTTGGTCAGTGTACCGGTCTTGTCAAATACAACATATTTTGTCTGAGACATTGCCTCAAGATAATTTGATCCCTTCACCAGCACACCCTCGTGACTCGCTCCACCGATTCCGGCAAAGAAACTCAGCGGAATACTGATGACCAATGCACACGGGCAACTGATTACAAGGAATGTCAACGCACGATAAATCCATATATCCCACTGCGGGGCTGCTCCTATCGCCAGCATACGGACTAACGGAGGAAGGATTGCCAGTGCCAATGCCCCATAGCACACTGCCGGGGTATAATATTTTGCAAACTTTGAAATAAAGTCCTCGGATCTGGATTTTCTTGAAGTTGAATTTTCTACCAGTTCCAAAATCTTAGAAACAGTAGACTCTCCAAATTCTTTTATTGTCCGTATCTTCAGCACTCCGGTCATATTGATACATCCACTGATGATCTCATCTCCCACTTTTGTCTCACGCGGAAGACTTTCTCCGGTCAAAGCACTTGTATTCAATGTTGAAGTTCCCTCTATGACTATTCCATCAATCGGAACTTTCTCTCCCGGCTGAACAACGATCACTGTGCCGATTTCTACTTCATCCGGATCTACCTTTTCCAACTTTCCATCCTGCTCTATATTTGCATAATCCGGACGGATATCCATCAGTTCACTGATATTTCTCCGGCTCTTTCCAACTGCATAACTCTGGAATAATTCCCCGATCTGATAGAACAGCATAACGGCTACCGCCTCGTTGAAATTTCCTGATCGGTCATAAATTGCAATGGCGATCGCTCCTATTGTAGCAACTGCCATCAGAAAGTTCTCGTCAAATACCTGTCGGTTAAGGATTCCTTTTCCTGCTTTTTTCAGAATATCATAACCGATAACCAGGTATGGGATCAGGAAAAGAATCATCCGCAAAATTCCCTTTACCGGTATAAAATTCAGTGCGATCAGCAGTACTGCTGCAATGATAATACGGATCAGCATCTTTTTCTGCTTCTTCGTCATAAACCTTCACTCCTTTTATTCTGCCTCTTACAGATAAATCTCGCAATCATCTTCTACTTTTTTGCAGTTTTTGAGGACATCTTTCATAACTGCCTTTACATCCTGTTCTTCCTCAAACTCCACGATCATTTTCTGAGTCATAAAATTAACTGTTGCAGTCTTGACACCTGCAGTCTTCTTTGCAGCTTCTTCCATTTTATTTGCACAATTTGCACAGTCTACTTCGATTTTGTAAGTCTTTTTCATAGTTCCGTCTCCTTTTTCAATCAGAATATCTTTTAGGGGTATCAATTAAATATTTGTTTAATTGTTATATCTTCATTATACAAATCAGGAGGGAAATGTCAAGAGGGAAATTTGTATTTGTTGGAATGATACGCTTGTAAAGCAAAAGACCTCTTTATGGCGAAGCGGACGCGGAAATCAGAGATATTCCTTCGCAGTGCAGGCCCGCTTTA